>Ga0116171_10001996_pt1 | contig 19792 bp, 20 predicted proteins | sample AD_JPNHW2_MetaG_FD_89798 | JGI IMG/M metagenome (GOLD analysis project Ga0116171, IMG submission 89798) | Active sludge microbial communities of municipal wastewater-treating anaerobic digesters from Japan - AD_JPNHW2_MetaG | ecosystem: Engineered > Bioreactor > Anaerobic > Digestate | place... | reverse complement strand
ATCAACAATCACTTTAAAGCCTTTGCCCTTTGTTCCGTTGCTTCGTACGAAAAGGTAGTATTTTCCTTTTTCAGGAACATCGACCCATGTGATAAGATTGACAATGGAATTCATCACCAGGGCTGTGTTGTTAAAGTACCAGGAATCTCCTGTTGCTTCGGAAATGACATCTGATTTGGGCATCCGTTCGAGGAAGTCGGAGGCAGGGATTATTATTGTTGCGGCAGGAGCGTGGTTTTGTGCACCTGTTGAGACATATATTCCCAGTATTGCAGCCGTAATGAGTATAATTTTTTTCATTGGTTTGGAATATGGCTGAAAGGTAGGAAAATCCGGTCCATCAACAAAATCCCTGCTCCGCTGTCGCGGAGACGGGGATTTTTTGTATACATCCCTCCGTTCAGCAAGCTGACTTCGGGATGATACAAAAAATCACCGGCACTGCGTGCACAGGGATCTTGTTAACTTCAGTGGCGGATTCGAGCCGCCGTAGCCGGTTTTGCAGACCGATTCCTAGCCACTCGGACAACTGACCGTCAGTTTGGACTGCAAAAATAATAAAAAATGTGAATTCAGGAAAATCTGAAAAGAAAGCCATTCCTGTTTCAATTCATTTCTCAAGCCCCAATTCAATACAAGAAAAGGCTCGGAATTGGGTTCTGTAAAACAATGGGAGAGCTGGTCACACTTAATTTGGAATTGCCGGCTTGTGAAATTATACTAATTTTATCCTGCCTCCGGTTTTTGTTTAAGAATGAATAGAACCATCATCCCATTATATCTGTTTTTACTTTTACTGCTTGCTTCCTGCAGCTCCGGTAACAGAAAAAACACAATAAGCATCTCTGGAGCCTGGGCTCTCTATCCGTTAACTGTCAGGTGGGCCGAGGAATACAGGAAAATTCATCCCGAAGTAAGGATCGACATCTCCGCCGGAGGTGCTGGAAAAGGAATTGCTGATGTCCTCGGCGGACTGGTGGAAATCGGAATGGTATCGCGCGAAATTAATCCCGAAGAACTGAATAAAGGCGCCCTGCCTGTCGCCGTGGCAAAAGATGCAGTGGTGGCTGTAGTAAATGAAAAAAATCCGGTCTTGCCTGATCTTCTTGCAAGAGGCTTGTCAGTAGAGGCCGGTATTAATATCTGGATAACAGGTAATTATAAAACATGGGGTGAGATTACCGGAAATAAATCAGGCCTTCAGGTTAATGTCTATACCCGGTCCGATGCCTGTGGTGCTGCTGAAATATGGGCCTCACTGTTCGGTAAAAAGCAGGAGGATCTGCTCGGCATCGGAGTCTACGGCGACCCCGGTCTTGCCCAGGCTGTTATGCATGATCCGGCAGGAATAGGTTTTAACAACATAGGTTATGTCTACGACAGCTATACCAGGACCCCAATCCCGGGAATTAAAATTGTTCCGCTCGATCTGGATAAAACCGGAAGGATAGAAGAATCAGAGCGTTTCTATGATTCAATGGAAGATATCATAAACGCCATTGGTTCAGGTATATACCCTTCACCTCCATCGCGGGAGCTGTATTTTGTACTTAACGGAATGCCGGGAAATAATCGTGTACTGAAGGATTTTGTGGAATGGGTTTTGACCGCCGGACAGAAATTTGTCACCGATGCGGGATATGTACCTCTTTCCCCTGAAACCATTGCCATGGGACTGAAACACTTAGAGTGATCTGACAGATGCACAGGCTCAGAGCTATAAAAGACAAAAGCGCCCGGTGGTTCATGCGGATAATTGCTTTTTCCGCAATTCTCTTTCTTATAATCATAGGCATGGCTCTCTTCATAAAAGCTTTACCGGTGATGAGGGATAACGGCCTTTTTAAACTGCTTTTGTCGGGAAGCTGGAGACCTTCATCAGGTGAATTCGGATTCCTTCCATTTATCGTGAGTACCTTATATGTTTCCGCAATAGCAATTGCAATAGCTCTTCCTTTATCCCTGCTCACCGCCATTTACCTGAGTTCGTTTGCGTCGAAAGGGATCCGCCGCCTCTTTGAACCTGTTATCGATCTTCTGTCGGGAATTCCACCGGTCATTTATGGTGTCTGGGGAACAATAACTATTGTACCGTTTATTGCAAATAATATCGCACCTCATTTCTCCGGCCAATCGTCGGGTTATTCGGTACTGGCCGGTGGTATTGTGCTTGCAGTCATGATAATTCCTTTGCTGGTCGGATTGTTTTCAGAGATATTTAATTCCATTCCGGGGGAGATGACCGATGCATCACTGTCGCTCGGAGCCACAAAACTGCAGACTGTGAACAGGGTTATACTCCGCAGATCGTTTCCCGGGATCGTGGCAGTTACCGTACTTGCATTATCCAGGGCTTTCGGTGAAACAATGGCTGTGCTGATGGTCTGCGGGAACAGCACCATCATGCCCCGTTCACTCCTTGACGCAGGCTATCCGCTGCCGGCACTTATTGCAAATAATTATGGTGAAATGCTTTCCATCGCCGGATATGAATCAGCACTGATGCTTGCTGCATTCTTGCTTTTTATAATAGTATTTCTTTTTAACGGACTCTCAAGGTTTACGCTTAATCGTATTGAGAAACGTTACCATTTCTAGCTGAATGAAGAGAAGGAAGGAAAATATATTTAAGGTCATTATGATCGCAGCAGCGCTGGTAATACTCGGACTGCTTCTTTTCATTCTGGGAACTATAATCTGGAAAGGCTTGCCGGCGTTCTCATGGGATATGATAACAAAGCTTCCGGGCGGAGGATTCTACCTGGGAAAAGAAGGGGGTGTCCTAAATGCTATTGCCGGTTCATTATATGTAATTATCGGTGCTGTAGCTCTCAGCATGATAATCAGTCTCCCTCTGGTGATGTATGTCAACTTTTACCTTCCGTCCGGATCACGTCTGGCAGGTTTGGTGCGATTCTCTTTCGACATTCTCCTTGGAGTTCCATCGATTGTTTACGGTGCTTTTGGATTTACGCTGATGATCTTTCTTGGAATGAGGGCATCACTTGCTGGGGGAATAATAACAGTAGCCATGCTCATTACTCCCATAATGATGAGGTCGTTTGATGAATCGACCAGGCTGATGCCCCGCGACCTTCCCGATTCCCTCCTTTCACTCGGCTCCACGCGGTATGAAATGATAAAAGTGATCATGCGCCAGCTGATGCCGGGGTTTGTCACGGCAACACTGCTGGCCACAGGAAGAGGTATCGGAGATGCAGCGACAGTTTTATTCACTGCCGGATATACCGACAACCTGCCCGGCGCCCTTAACGAGCCGGCAGCAACGCTTCCTCTTTCTATTTTCTTCCAGCTGGGGAGCCCGGTTGCAGAAGTACAGAACCGTGCATATGCTTCGGCATTAATACTTACTATATTAATACTGATACTCAGCTTTGCAGCAAGATATTTCAGCTCAAAATTTTCAAGGAACAGATTATGAAAATTAATTTAATTACCCCCTTCCTATACTTCCCCCAGGGGGCAGGAGGTTACCAAGTCTCCCCCCTGGGGGAGATCTGGAGCGGGTCTTTATGTAAATAATTCAGTATAATTAATAATGAGTTGTGGAAAAGAAAAATCACTCTATCGCGATTGAAAACCTGAATGTTACTATCGATGGTCAGCATATCTTGAAAGACATTAACCTTACTGTGCCGGGAAGAAAGATTACCTGCATTATTGGTCCATCAGGCTGTGGCAAATCGACATTTCTGAAATCGCTGAACAGGATGCACGACGAAAATCCTGATGCAAAGGTCAGTGGAAGAATCCTGGTCGATGACACCGATATATACGACAGAAAAACAGATGTAATTGATATCCGTAAGAAGATGGGTCTGCTGGCACAGCATCCATGTCCGCTTCCTATGTCGGTTTTCGATAATGTAGCCTATGGCCCGCGGATACACAGGAGCGCGAAAAAGAAAGACATGAACCGCACTGTTGAGCATTATCTCGAGCTTGCCGGCCTCTGGGATGAGGTGAAGGACAAGCTGCATACACCTGCCTCCAAACTGTCTCTCGGACAGCAGCAGCGGTTGTGTCTTGCACGCGGACTGGCCACTGAACCGGAATATATCCTTGGCGATGAGGCTACCTCTTCGCTGGATCCTATTTCGACAAAAAAGATCGAGCAGCTCTTTTTTTCTCTCAGGGAGAAATACACTATAATACTTGTAACCCACATTCTTCGTCAGGCACGAAGGCTGGGAGATTATATTGTATTTATGTACCTTGGCGAGATAGTTGAAGCAGCTCCGGCCAGTGAGTTTTTCGGGAATCCAAAGGAACAGCTTACCAGAGATTATATAGCGGGAAGCTTCAGTTGAGGTTTTTTCACTATTTTTAATCAATAAGGAAGCAAAAGCAGCCAGAATGGGTATTAATCTGAACATCAGTGACGTACATCTCAGGGAACTTGAAGATGAAGCAATTTATGTTTTCAGGGAAGCAGCGGCCCAGTTCGACAGGAAGGTTATTCTTTTCTCCGGGGGAAAGGATTCGATAGTAATGACACATCTTGCACAAAAGGCTTTCTGGCCTGCAAGGATGCCATTCAGCCTGATGCACATCGATACCGGTCATAATTTTGAGGAGACGCTGACCTTCAGGGACAACCTGGTTAATAAACTAGGTGTGGAGCTTATTGTCAGGTATGTTCAGGATACCATCGACCAGGGCAGAGTGACTGAGGAAACAGGAATAAATGCAAGCCGTAATAAGGCACAATCGGTGACACTCCTCGACGCCATCGAAGAGCTTAAGATAGATGCTGCTGCAGGAGGCGCCCGTCGTGATGAAGAAAAAGCACGCGCCAAGGAGAGGTTCTTTTCACACAGGAATGAGTTCGGACAATGGGATCCCAGGAACCAGAGACCTGAACTCTGGAACATATTTAACGGTCATAAGAATTTCGGGGAGCATTTCAGGGTATTCCCGCTCAGCAACTGGACAGAGCTTGATGTGTGGCAATACATTATGAATGAGAATATTGAACTTCCTTCGTTATACTATTCACACAGGCGAAAGATATTTCACCGCAACGGTGTTTACCTTGCATGGGCTCCTTTTATGAAGCTTAAAGCTGCAGAGAAAATTATTGAGAAAGATGTAAGATGCCGCACCATAGGCGATATTACATGCACCGGTGTTACTATCTCGAAAGCACGCACTGCAGCAGAAGTTATTGCTGAAATAGCAGCTACACGGATAACAGAACGGGGAGGAAGGTATGATGATATGAGATCAGATACATCTATGGAAGATCGTAAAAAAGAAGGATATTTTTAAAGGCGCAGAGCACAGAGCACAGAGCCCTGAACCCCGAGCCCTGTGCCCTGTGCAGTACAAATAGGTCACAATTAAAAATTAATGGAATTCACATCAGGGAAAAAAAGTCTGTTACGTTTCATAACTGCCGGAAGTGTTGATGATGGCAAGAGCACACTCATCGGCAGGCTTCTTTATGACAGCAAATCGATATTCGAGGACCAGCTCGACTACCTGGTTGATTCAAGCCGCAGGCTGGGAAAAGAAGGTATCGACCTGTCGCTGCTGACCGACGGACTGAGGGCCGAGAGAGAGCAGGGAATAACAATCGATGTTGCCTACCGCCATTTTTCAACTCCAAAAAGGAAATTCATAATTGCTGATACACCCGGGCATATCCAGTACACGAGGAACATGGTTACAGGCGCCAGCACGGCCGACCTGGCAGTACTGCTGATCGATGCCCGAAACGGGATGCTCGAACAAACAATACGGCACACATATATTGCAGCCCTGCTTGACATCAGGCACTTTATCTTCTGCGTAAACAAAATGGACCTGGCCGGTTATTCAGAGGATATCTTCAACAAGATAAGAGACGATATTCTTTCAATGGCAGGGAAACTGAATATAAAAGATGTACACCTCATTCCTGTAAGCGCCAAATACGGAGATAATATAGTTATTCGATCGGAGAATATGGATTGGTATGGGGGACCCGTTTTCCTCGAGCTGATTGAATCGATAGAAATAAAAAGGGATGACAAGTTCCTGCACGCACGATTTCCTGTCCAGACAGTAATAAGACCGGATTCAAAAGGGTATGAAGATTTCAGAGGTTATGCAGGACGTGTTGCAGGCGGGACATTCCGGAAAGGAGATAAGGTTATTGTACTACCGGCGGGAATACCTTCACAAATAAAAGATATCTATGATGCCGAAGAGAATGCTGCCTCTGCCTGTTCCGGAGATTCTGTCGTACTGACACTTGATGACGCAATAGAGATAGGACGCGGAGATCTGATATCAGGTTCTTCTGATCTGCCCGAAGCCGGCCAGGATATCACTTTAATGATCTGCTGGTTCAATGAACGAGCCCTGAAACAGGGAGGAAGATACATCGTAAGGCTTGCTACCTGCGAGACAACATGTATAGTAAAATCAATAAATTACAGGATCAATATGCACAGTCTCGAAAAAGATAATGTCAGCGTAAATACAAAAATGAATGACATATCAAATATCTCAATACACACTGCAAGGCCGGTTTTCTATGATCGTTATGTTAATAACAGCATAACGGGAAGCATGATCTTTATTGATGAAAGAACAAATGAAACTGTTGCGGCAGGGATGATCATTTCATAGGCAAGGCTGCAGCCAAAAAGCAAATTATGATAACAGAAAATATTAATGACCTGCGCAGAAAGATCCTTGATCAGGATGGAATGATCGTCTGGCTCACCGGACTTCCGGGTTCGGGAAAATCAACGCTTGCCGGGCAGCTGGAACAGAAACTGCTTCAGCAGGGATTGTTTTGCTATATCCTCGACGGCGATGTACTAAGGAACGGATTGAATTCAGATCTCGGTTTCAGCGATGCTGACAGGAATGAGAATATCAGGAGAATAGCAGAGGTTGCTGTGCTTCTTAAGAATGCATCGGTGATTACAATTGTCGCCTTCATCTCTCCATTCTCAAAAATGCGAGAGTTTGCAAGATCGCGTGCCGGCAATGAACGATTCATTGAGGTTTTTGTGAAGGCTTCGCTCGAAACATGTATAAAACGCGATCCCAAAGGAATGTATAAGAAAGCCCTGAGCAACCAGATCCTTCACTTTACAGGTATAACATCAGCATACGAGGAACCTGAGAATCCTGAACTCGTCATTGATACCGACCTCCTTACTGTCGAAGAATCGGCCGATATACTATATAATTATGTGATGATGGTCAGGAATAATAAAAAGTAGTGAAATGCAAACAATCCGGAAACTCCCAAGATACCCGCCTGCTGCTATTGTCAGATTCTTCAATGCGTTACGGAGACGCCTGTCATGCATCAGCAACCGCTTCACACATCCGAACGTACTCATGCTCGAAAAGATGCAGAATCTGTGGCTTCTTGGATCAGTAAGTGTGGCATGTCAGCTTGGGATTGCTGATATTCTGAAGGATGGTCCTAAAAACATCAGAGAACTTGCCACACTGACAGGCTCTGTGGAGGATGTTCTTTACCGTATCATGAGACTGCTTGCGTCGGAGGGTATATTCAAAGAATCGGGCGACAGGGTATTCTCAAACTCTTCACTGTCAGAATCAATGAAAGAAACAGAGCTCAGGTACTTCATCGAACATACCCTCAACAGCATGCAGTTCAGGATCTTTGGCGACCTGATGCATAGTGTCAAAACAGGCAGGAGATCGTCGGAACTATTCATGGAAGGTGAGGTTTTTGACTTCATGGGGGCATCAGAGCAGCGTAACGAGCTTTATAACAAGGCAATGACCAACACCTCACGAATGCAGATCGCAGCTATATTTTCAGCATTCGACTTCAGCCGTTACTCTCATGTCGTTGATATTGGCGGTGGCAGAGGACTTTTTCTTACATCACTCCTTGAAAAGAATCCTCACATGAAGGGGACACTTTTTGACCTGCCACAGGTGCTTGAAGATAAGAAAACACTTTCCGTGAACAGTACCATGAATGACCGCCTTACTGTTATTCCGGGAAGCTTCTTCGATACGATCCCGGAAGGAGGCGACCTCTATACCCTCAAAAATATCCTTCACGGGTGGGATGATGCCAGGGCTGAAATGATACTTAATAATATCAGGAATTCTGTGAAATGCGAAACCAGGATTATGATAATTGAAGCGGTTGTGGGAGAGACCAATAAGCCGTCATGGGCAAAAGCATCAGATATTTTTATGCTGGCAGGAGTCGGAGGCAGGGAGAGAACAGAAGAAGAATTCAGAACATTACTTCAAAGGTCAGGATTTAAAATTGAAAGAGTTGTAGATACGGTCTCACCGTTAAGTTTAATAATTGCAGTCCCTGACCTTAACAATTGATGCCAAACATTTATCTTTGGCTGCTTATGAGTGGAAAGGTAGTTATAGAAGTTGAAAAACTGGTAAAAAAGTACAGTGGATCTGATGAACCGGCCCTGCGCGGAATCGACCTGTCTGTCACCGAGGGAGAATTCATGGGTCTTCTCGGTCCCAATTCAGCCGGCAAGACTACATTTACATCAATCCTGTGCGGATTGCTTACCGCATCCTCAGGCAGTGTAAAGATTTTTGACCACGATGTGACATCCGGTAATTACGCCATAAAGAACCGCATAGGCATGGTACCTCAGGAAATAGCGCTCTACTCAGGACTTACTGTCAGGGAGAATATTTATTTTTTCGGCCATCTTATGGGATATCACGGGGCAGCACTTAAGAAGCGGGCAGAGACATTGATTGAAATATTCAACCTGGGGGAGCATCTTTCCAAACTCATTCACCATTGCTCCGGAGGTATAAGGCGAAGGGTGAACCTGATAACCGGATTGATCCATGATCCCGAGCTTCTTATACTCGATGAGCCTACCATTGGCGTGGATATTCAGCTCCGGGAGATGATATTCAGGCATCTGAAGGAGATAAACAAAAAGGGGACAACCATAATATATACAACACACTATATGAGAGAAGCCGAGGAGATGTGTTCGCGGGTGAATATTATAGATCATGGCCTGCTGATAGCCGATGGCACTCCGGCCGGGCTGATCATATCAAATAGCGGTTGTAATGATCTTGGGCAGGTATTCATAAAAATGACCGGCAGGGATCTGCGTGACTGACCTATGAAAAAAATCCTGGCAATACTGAAGAAAGATACCCTGCTCATGGTCCGTGACTGGCCGGGCCTGGCAATACTTTTCGTGATGCCTGCAGTACTTCTTATAATTATAACTTTTACACAGGAGAGCGCTATACCGTCAAGAAAGTCAGGCATGAAGATAGCAATGGCGGATGAAGATTCTTCTGTTCTCGGTAAGGCTATTGTACGCGACCTGGTAAATGGCGGTTACTTTAATTTTATCAGCTGCAGCAGGGAGGAAGAGGCCAGAAAGCTGATCCTCGAAGGCAGATGCCAGATGGCATTGATAATACCTGATTCTGCTACAGAGAGACTGATGGCGCGCCTCAGGATCTCATCTCCAGATACATCAATGGCAGGGATTAAAATCCTTTATGATCCTGGTGTACAGAAAATGTTCAGGGATGCTGTGGTGATGCCTGTTACATCACTTGTTCAGCTCTCAGCAATCAGGGTACTGATGACGGAAACACGGCTTCCCATGGCACCTTTATTTAATAATACTCTTCTGACGGTTTCTGAAGAATCTGCACAAAAAAGGGATATGGAGTTCAGACCTTCGGTATTGCAGAATAATGTTCCGGCTTTTACGCTGTTTGCAATGTTTTTCATTGTGATTCCTCTGGCGGGCAGTATTATCAATGAAAAGACACATGGCACTTTCAACAGGGTAAGAACCTTGCCGGTATCCTATTTACAGGTTGCCGGAGCAAAGATTGCATTGTTCCTGGTGGTTTGTATCCTGCAATTCATCTTTCTTATGTTCATAGGAAAGTATATAATGCCCCTTCTCGGCGAGCAGTCGTCTATCGATCTCAGGGTTAGCATCCCTGCCCTGCTGGTTGCTCTGGTAAGCAGCGGTCTGGCTGCCACAGGCTTTGGAATTATGGTTGGAGCCTTTGCTTCGACACACGGTCAGGCTGCGACCTTCGGCTCAGTTATGGTGGTGATACTTGCCCTTCTTGGAGGAATTTTCGTTCCGGCATATATGCTCCCTGACGTCCTTAGAAAGATAAGTATCCTGTCACCGCTCAGGTGGGGGACAGACGCATTCCTGGGCGTTTTTGCCAGACACCAGGGTATTGCCGGAATTTGGCAGCATATAATCCTGCTTGTCTCTTTTTTCATTGTTTCCATGATATTAACTGTGAGGGTATTTAAAAAACAATGAAGATTCCGGATTTATTTTTTTTGACTTCAATATTAAAAGAAAATGAATTATTCTACATTTACGCACGAATTATGATAGTATGAAGGAAAAAGATCTGGTAATAGATTGTCCGCATCATCAGGTAGTGTTGTATGCTGAAAAAGGTGATGGGACTTTTGGACCCTTCCAGACAGGTTCTTATATGGCAGGAGTCAATATATCAGAACATTTCAGGATCACCGGTAATTTAAGCAAGACATTGCTCGAACAGCTCAAGAGCGGAAAGATAAGCCCTGTATATTTTTTTATGATGGTCGAAGGCCTTACTGTCGGAGAGCTGGCAGGAAGGACAGGAATTGCCGGGTACAGGGTAAAGAAGCATCTGACTATAAAGGGTTTCAGGAAGATGAGAGTATCGTCACTGAAGAAATATGCCGATATTTTCAATATCCCGGTTGCAAATTTATTTCAGATTATCAGCACAATTGAGGATCGCAACTGGGATATGGGATACCAGGGTGAAATTGATAAATCAAAAACAGGTTCAATATCACAGGTGAAAACAGGCAATCCCTTTGTAATCGAAACGAAAGTAATAAGAAACGAACGATGAGTCAGATACCGTTTCGCCATATCATGGCAGCCCACTGTGAATCAGGAACCGTTGCCGCGCTTGTTAACCACCATGGGATGGAAATCTCTGAACCCATGGTATTTGGAATCGCCAGCGGTATATTTTTTGCATATCTTAAAACTCCGGTCATGGATTTCCCGATGTTTGCTGTAAGGAGCATGCCGGGAAACCTGCGCACAAAGTTTTCGGAACGCACGGGAGTGAAATTTAAAACAAAAAACTACAGAAATCCTGAAAAAGCTGAAAGAGAGCTGAATGAACTTCTCGATAAAGGACAGCCGGTGGCAGTTCAGGTTGATTTCTTCTATATGAATTATTTTCCTGCCTGGTACAGGATACATGTAAATGTTCATTTTATTACCGTTATAGGCAGGGAAGGCGATAAGTATTTTGTCAGCGACAGCTATCATCCGCAGATAGCAGAAATAGACCGTGAGTCACTCACCAAAGGGCGCTTTGCCGGCGGATCAATGGCTCCCAAAGGATTTATGTTCTACCCGGTTTATGTTCCTGAAAAACTTGATTACCAGAAAGCAATCAATGCCGGGCTCAAGGGTGGCGTCTATAACATGCTGAAGATACCCCTTCCTTTTATTGGTATAAAAGGCATCAGGAGGTTCGCAGATAAGATCACAGAATGGCCGAAATATGCCAGGGACGAAGACTTTCTTGCCGACAAGGTCTTTAGGATAACAATTTTCCTTGAAGACCAGGGTACCGGAGGGGGCGGATTCAGGTTCCTCTATGCATCATTCCTGCAGGAAGCTGCAAAGATCATGAATAACCCGAAGCTCGATGAGATGTCGAAAGAAATGATGTCAATAGGCGACGGATGGAGGGATGTGTCACTCGCTTCCGCAAAAGTAGCAAAGCAGAGAGACTTCAGCAGGGAACGACTGGTGGAAATAGGTGATCTTCTCCGGCAGCGAGCCGACGCCGAAGAATCATTTTTTAAAAGACTTGGAAAGGAATTGTCGAATCATAAATAACGGAAAAATGACATTTGACTCCCCTGAGGAAATAAGACAGGAAGTAAAAAAACTGATTATAGATACACTGAAATTCGAGAATGTCAGACCCGAAGATATCCTGGATGATGTAAATTTCTTCAGCGGCGAGAATACAATAAAAATCGATTCAATAGATGTCATTGAACTTATTGTTGCAATCCAGAAGAAATTCAATGTAAAGATCGACGACCAGAACCTTGCAAAAGATATCATAACCACTGTTAATGCCATTACTGATTTTGTTTACGCACAGCATCACAAAGCATGAGTTTCTTATGGATATTACACCCTTCCCTGCCTTCCTCCAGGGGGACGGAGTTAAGAAAGGGGGTATAAGAATCTTGAAACAGAGTATCTTTCTGAATGGCCGGTAAAAAATCAAAGATCGTCGGAAATTTATTGATGGGGATAAGGTTTTCCTCATTGATGAAAATGATATTCAGAAACGGCGTGGGCTTAAAGCCCGTCTACCTTCTCAGGCTGATTGTTCTGATACCCACCTCTTTATTAAGCGAGATATTCTCAGTGATTGAGAAAATAAAATTTGGGAGACTTATCCGAAGCACAAAAATTACTGAACAGCCGGTCTTTATAATTGGTCACTGGCGCACCGGGACAACCTTCCTTCACCAGCTTATAAGCCTCGATAAGCAGTTCACCTCCCCGAAAGTAATCCAGACAGTCATCCCCGACCATTTTTTAATAAGCACAAAATACTGGGTGCCAATACTGAAAAAGATGATGCCTCCCAAACGCCCCATGGATGAGGTGGAAATGGGACCACTCGACCCGATGGAAGATGAATGGGCGCTGCTGAGACTCAATGCCCCTGGACCTTTTCATAAGATATTCTTCCCTTCAGAAAAAAGAGGTTACTTCAGCAATCCCGGAGAATTCAACCCGGAGGGCAAGGAACTTGAAGAGTGGAAAAGAAAATTCACGACTTTCCTGGCCAAGGTAACATTGTCCGATCCCAGGCAGATAGTTCTTAAGAATCCCTTCCACACACCAAGGGTTTCATTACTCTCAGGGATGTTCCCCGGAGCAAAATTTATCCACATAGTCCGTCATCCTTATAAAACAGTGCCTTCAACAATCAATATGTGGAACATTGTCGCCGGCGAAAATGCTTTCCGCAAGGGATGGAAGACTCCTTCTGTTGAGGAGAGTGCCGGGCTGGTTGACAAGTTCTGGAAATCGGTAAAGGGAAGCAGGGATATTCTGAAACCTGGTCAGTTTACCGAAATAAGGTATGAAGACCTGGAGAAGGACCCTGTTTCGGAGATAAGGAGGCTCTATTCAGAACTCGACATCATCTTTACGCCCGAACTTGAGCAGAGCATTCTTGGGTTCATGGATGAGAAGAAAAGCTACAGGAAGAACATCTTCACTCTCCGCGAAGACCAGAAAGCATCTATAAACAGGATCCTTGGAGACTTTATGACCGCTTACAGGTATGAGTTCCATTAGTGCTGTTAATGTTCCAGCCTGAAAAGGACCGGTACAGAATACCATACGCTTACAGGAATCCCGTTCTGTTTGCCGGGTTTGAACTTTGGCAGGGTGCTGATTACCCTGACAGCTTCCTGGTCGAGCAGGGGATCAACTCCTTTTAACAAAACGATCTCTCCCACGGAACCATCCTCGGTAATGACAAATTTCAGGAATACACGTCCTTCTATGTTGTTATCGGCCGCCTCACGGGGGTATACCAGATTATGTCCTATATAACGGATAAGCGCTCCGTCGCCGCCCGGATATTCAGGCATCTCTTCCACCCTGATAAATATTTCTTTTTCGGGAGGTACAATGTTGTCGGCAGGCTTCACATATGTTATTGTATCATTAAGGTCACCGTTATCTGTTGTGCCGATAAGCACATCCGTTATCGGGATATCGCTGGTGGTAACTAAAGTGTCGTCGACCACGTCGGGTACGATATTCCTTACCGGTTTTGGAAGTTCGCGCAGAGGTTTAACTTCTGGTTTCTCTGCCTGTGGTGCTTTGTAATTTTCCGGCTGGACAATAACTATGATCTTTTTGCCTTCTATGCCGGTTGCCGGTTCTGCTGTGGCTGAGAGCAGTATTATTACGGCAGCGCTTATTACCAGTGTTCCCAATGTTGAAAGGCTGGTAACTGTTTTGTATCGTTTCCGGAGCATGTAAGCTCCGTATTCCCTGTTACGGTTCCCGAAGACGATATCGTCAAAACGTGGAGCCTCTTCTTCATTCCTCTTCATCATTGTAGTTTTTAGTTGTTTAACAATCACAGGTCAACCGCGATCAACTACTCAATACAAGAGGTTTTCTGTTAAATTATTAACAGCAAAAAGAATGCCAGAATTGTCATGCAGGTCATAGATATCCTGCAATTTGCCAGACTATTAATATGTTCTTGTCATGGAGGTTGGTACGACAATCACAAAATCAGCTTTCCCAAGACCTTCATCACCCATCTTCTCAATATCATCCTGCAGGATAGTTGTGATTGAGACAATCTTTAGCCCTGGAGAATATTTGTTCAGATACCAGATTATACCCATATAGCTGTCAGAATGGTAACTCCCGTTGTAGTGTATAACAGAGTGTCCGGGCTGACGACTTTTTACAATTGAATATGCCATCGTTGCATCTTTTAATGCCTGAGCCTTAGGGAGATTCTCAGAAGCATGACCCATCGGTCCTCCACCCATGGAAAGCATATTCTTATAACATGCCAGTTCAGGATCATAATCAACAGGAAGAGGGGCAATAAATCTCTTCCCTTCATCTGATACTTTTTCGAGAGCTTCGAATCCACCTGCTGCTACCATCGATGCATAATGGCGTGGTACATTTGATGCTACGAATTTCAGGCCGTTCTCCATGGCAAAGTTGAGCAGAGGTTTGTAATCTGTTTTATAGTTGTTCCATTTCCTCACTTCACTTTCGAAGGAGCTCTCCTTGAAAAACCCTGCAAAATATTCATCAATAAGAAGCTGGTTATCAGTTTCAAACATCTCGGCAGCAAGTATAAGATTGTTGCCCTTTTCAGCATGGAGGCTCTTTGTCAGCTCCAGCTCGAGCCAGTGTGAGATGGGATTATCGTGCAGCTCGCCAAAGAAAACAACATCGGCTTTCAGCGCCTCTTTTACAATTTCGCCATAATCGGCTTTTTTCCCTTCCCCGGTAAAAAACTTGTAAGCCGGCCTATCCTGTGCGGAGATGCTTAGAGAAACTAAAAATCCAAGAATTATAGAATAGTATTTCATCATACGATTCAGTCTTATATTATCATCTGCAAATAAATGAAAAAGAAGTAAGAACAACGAACATTTGAAATAAGAATGCAGAAGTTTCATTTATTCTTACTTCGTTGTTCGTTTGTTCTTCATTCTTACTTCATCAGATAATAAAAGAAGGCCGTCCCCCCGGACAGCCTTCCCGTTGCCTCATAATGCCAATCTCTATCCTATTTCAGACCAAACCTGTAACTGAATTTTATGAGGAATACATTATGAGGTATATTATTATCCCTGTTGAACAGGTCGCCCATATCGTTAAAAAAGTCCATTCTGCCTGTTTCATTCGAGAAGTTTCTCGACTGGCTCCAGACAAGGAATACTGATGATCCGGGATTATATTCCCATCGTACAACAAGATTCGAGAGGAAGAACTGGTAGTTGAAATCACTATTGTTGAATGTTATGTCGGGGGTACCGTTTTTATCCATATCAATGTGGTACTTGTTGCCAGCAGGGTCGTATTCTTTTTGTTCGGGGGTGAATGTCCAGAACCGGTCGCGGAAGCTTCCGGCCATCGGCTCCATTATGAGTTTATGATCATGGTATTTACCCGATGAAACATAAGGTTGTCCCCAGTACTGAAGTGTAAGATCGGGAGTAAGGTTGAAATTCAGCCTGAATGATGCACTCAGTGTTCGCCTGTCGATGGAGGCAAATACATACCTGTCGCTGCCGTTATAAGATACCCTGGTGACATACTGTAATTCGGAGAACGATTTGCTGAATCCGGGGCTCAGGTTCAAGGACAGGTAATTAATTGGTTTATAGGAAACACCAACCTCCGTATAGAGACTGTTCGATGCTTCTTCAAATCCGAGCGATCCGTTAAAGAAATATTCGAATGTCAGTTTTTTACGGTAATCTGTCGAAAATCCAAAACGAGCCCTTATTGTTCCCGGCACCTCCATCATAGGGCCGCCGCGGAGAATGCTGGCCGATTTTGAATTGCTCTGTATGTTTCCGCCTGTCCAGGCATTCCAGTAATTTTTAAAGCCCATGCTTGCATTCCACTCAAATCCTTTCCCGGTTACCAAACCTCCGAAATCATTTACGAGATATACGTCTCCGTTAATGTTCCAGCTGCGGTAAATTCCTTTTGGATCCCATACATTGTACCCTGCCCAGAAAACAGAAAGCATTTCGTCGGCAGTCTGCATATATCCCAGGTCGTTTGTTTCAAAACCCGGAGTTTTCCATTTCACGACTGCCATTATATTAAGGTGTCCGTCGTTTTTTGTGATCTGCATTCTTCCACCTGAACCGAAAAGCGAGGTTCTGTCGGGATCGAATTCAGTATGGTCATTATCAGGTCTCTGGAAATAGCGTGCTGAGGATTTTTGTGTACGGGCAATAGCTTCTCTGGTACCGTTCACCTGGCTGAAAGCAGTATTCAGGTTGAACGACCATGCTTTTTCCTTAAAATACTGGGTGAAGTCGATTCCACCGGAATAGGCCGATTTATGAAGATAGTCTTCCATTCCGGCATCGACATCTGATTTCCAGAGGCTGGCATCGGTATCCCTGTTGGTGCCTGTGAATATTGCGCCGACAATTGTATTACCGTCTTTAAAGTCGCGCTGGACCCTGCCTATGAAGAAATTTGTCAGCGGTTCCACGAGCTCCCTGATCCTTCCTCCGGCAGTATCGATCAGCGCTCTCTCTCCTGCAGTAACAGCTTCAACGAATCCGAGTGAAAGTCCGTTTCTTGTTTTCCCTGTTAGTTTTGCAGCCCCGAGGATAGTGGTCGCTGTCGGAATATCTGCATACCAGTTATCTTTAAGTGTGGGATCTCCAACAGGCTGGCGTCCGATGCGCCGTGAATAAAAAAGGTTATCGTTTCCCGAGTCGCCATCGCCTATGCCAATGTTGAAATTTGTAATATTATTTCCTTCAATAAAAAAGGGTCTTTTTTCCGAAAAGAAAGTCTCATAAGCAGAGAGATTGACTTCTGATGGGTCGGCTTCCACCTGTCCGAAATCAGGATTTATGGATAGATCCATTGTCATGTTATTTGTGACACCGATTTTGGCATCAAGGCCTCCGTTGATTCCATATCTTCTTCCCTTTTCCATGAAGGAGAAAGGATTACCGGGCTCCTTTTTAAATGTTTCAACCTTTGCCACACCATAGGGGGTAATGTCAAATATTTTCCTCGGTTTGATGCCGTTGAGGCCTGATAGTTCTCCAAAATGATGGACCAGGCCTGCTGCATCACTCGAGATATGCTGCCAGAAATCTGTCTCATCCCTTCTGTATAGTACCCTGGCAACTTCAAGACCCCAGACGTCATCCGAATTTTTGTCGAAACGTACCTGGCTGAAAGGGATCTTCATTTCTGCTATCCAACCTTCATTGTTTACAGAAGTCTTTACCCACCAGTTAGGATCCCATGATTCGTCTTCATTTTGTCCGTCTTCAGTGAGCATAATATCCCATTTCACTCCTGAAGATGCAACTCCGAACAGGAAGCCGGTACGGCGATCATGGAAACTGTCGAAAATTACTCCTGCCATGTCGCCGTCGGTCTGGTCACGCCTCGTCAGACGGTTAACAATACTATCGGGATCGGTGTCAAAATTTTTTATTCCGAAGTAAATATTATCATCGTCGAAGAGAATTTTAAATTCTGTACGTTGTGAAGCAGGCCTTCCGTTATAGGGTTCGTTCTGTGTGAAGTCGTCTGTCCACTCGCCGGACTGCCACACAGGCTCATCAAGAGTGCCGTCAATTACGGGGGGATCGGAAATCCTGGTAGCCTTATATCTCTTTTTTGGGAGATCCTGTCCAAAGGCTGCTGTAAGAATTACCAGGAAAAGTGTCATCGTGGTAAGGATTCTTTTCATGAAAGGTTACAGTTTTGTTTGGTTTCACGGATAAAGACGGATAAAACACCAATTTGATGCAAACATTTATCATGAAATGATCATAATTTGCATTTTGCTGTTCTGATTTAACCGGTGACGGGATTTATAAAAAGATTAAAATAGTTAACTTGGACAAAAATATTTGAACCATGATATCACGCCGTAATTTCATCTCAGCAGGAGCTGTCACCTTAATACTCCTTCTTTCGATCAGTTCTTTATTATCTGCCCAGGCCGATTCACCCCTTAAGGGCAAAAGGATCCTTTATGTTTGGGGCGGATGGATGGGCCATGAACCTGATAAGTGCCGCGACATATTCGTGCCATGGCTTGAATCGGAAGGGGCAAAGGTCGTAGTCTCCGAAACACTCGATTCATATATTAATTATGATCTTAAAAAAGATTTCGACCTTATTATCCAGGCCTGGACCATGGGAACGATCACCGGTCCACAGGAGAAAGCGCTTCTGGATGCTGTAAAGAACGGAGTCGGAATTGCCGGCTGGCACGGTGGTCTGTGCGATTCGTTCAGGAACAATACTGAGTACCAGTTCATGACCGGCGGCCAGTGGGTGGCACACCCGGGAGGAGTGATCGATTATACTGTTGAAATAACAGATAAGAATGACCCTGTCACTAAGGGTCTTACAGGATTTGCGATGCACTCCGAACAGTATTATATGCATGTCGATCCAAACGTAAAGGTGCTCGCAACAACTACCTTTACTGACCAGAAAGCCGACTGGATCGGAGGCTGCACAATGCCTGTGGCCTGGAAGAAAGTATATGGAAAAGGAAGAGTCTTCTATTCATCGCTGGGACATGTGGCTTCCGACTACAAGGTCCCGCAGGCCCTGGAAATCATGAAAAGAGGAATCCGCTGGGCAGCGATGAGCAGATACGAACCAATGGAAGCATGGAAGCAACCGGTCTATAAAGGAGCAAAGAAGAAGTAAGAACAAACCCCCGTCCACTGCGTGGCCTGCCCCCTGAAGGGGGCCTGAAATCAATCACTTTATTAATTTGAAATTGATTTTAGCCCCCCTTTAGGGGGGATGGGGGGTTGGTAGTACTTCAGGAGGTTGGGGGCAGATTAGTCATAAAGCTTAATAAATTCATACCCGTTCCCGGTCTGATCCAGGAACTTAATGAAATCTGTTTTAGAGATAACCAGTGTTGCTGTATTGATGTTCGGATGGAATGCCAGTTTCTCACAATTATCCAGGTTTTCATCAATAAAAAGATGAACATTCTTCGTTTTATCATTAATAAGACCAAAGGGTGACACTGAACCAGGTTCAAGGCCAAGGTGTTCCCTTAGCCTCCTGTCGGATGCAAATGACAGTTTTCCCTGTTTAAGTCTTTTTTCAAGATCGTGAATGTCGAGCTTGGCAAGATGCTCAAGCACTACCAGGTAGTGCCTGTCGCCTTTATGGTTCCTGAAAAATATATTCTTGCATCGTCCGGAATTATAATCTTTCCAGTGTGACAGTGCGTCGTTGATAGTGTTTAACGGCGGATGCTCATGGTACTCAAAATCAATTTCAAGTTTAGCGAGCAGGTCAAAAAGCTCCTGTTGTCCCCTCATCATTACTTTCTTGACTTTGCGATAAACTTGAATTCCATTTCCACCATGAACGACATATCTGTTCCTGCCTCCTTCATATCAATATCTTCATTGTCATAATACCATTCAACTATT
>Ga0116171_10001994_pt1 | contig 19793 bp, 17 predicted proteins | sample AD_JPNHW2_MetaG_FD_89798 | JGI IMG/M metagenome (GOLD analysis project Ga0116171, IMG submission 89798) | Active sludge microbial communities of municipal wastewater-treating anaerobic digesters from Japan - AD_JPNHW2_MetaG | ecosystem: Engineered > Bioreactor > Anaerobic > Digestate | place... | reverse complement strand
TTGAAGAAGAAACACCTGAAAAATTAATTAATTTCATTACTCCGGATATACTTGTAAAAGGAAATGATTATAACACAAGCGAAATAATTGGCGCAGAATATGTTTTAAGCAAAGGCGGAGAAGTAAAAACTATTGATTTGGTAAAAGGTTATTCGACTTCATGCATTATAGAAAAAATTAAAAAAATAAAATAATATCCTCTTTTTACCTTTTTTTATGTAATTTTGTTTTTTAACAACAACATTTTATGAAGACTATACATAAAATTAGTATTTTATCCATAATTGTTTTAGGATTGTTTTTTACAATTTCTTGTTCAAAATCAAATTCTGAATCGAAATTGATTGGCAAATGGAAAAATGTGCGTGTTGAAAACATTAATGATACTACACGAATTGAGGACTGGGAATTTTTAGCAGATGGAAAATTAATTATTTATTACCGTAGTTATGAATGGGGAGGAAACCCGGATACCATTCAAACAAAGAAATACGAAGCAAATTATTCCATGGATTCTTATAATAAGTTTTCTATTGCCGGGCTTCAAAATGGACATTTGCCTCAATATAATACCCAATGGGAAATTATCTTTAACAAAGATAATGCACTTATGGTCGTAAACGAAGGCGGCGGCGGATTGTTTTTCAGAGAATTCGTGAAAGAATAAGGCCATAAAGTTTAATGGCAAAAATTCAAACTATTTTTTATTGTCAGAATTGCGGAGCACAATCTACCAAATGGATTGGTCGCTGTCCTGCATGTAATGAATGGAATACCTATATTGAAGAAATAATTTCTAAAGAAAAATCTTCGTCAAAAAAAAATAGTTCGTATAATAATCAATCTCAGCCAAAATTAATCTCTGAGATCAATATTGATGACCATAAGAGAATAGATTCAGGCAATGATGAATTAAACCGTGTACTTGGTGGCGGTATTGTGCCGGGGTCGCTGGTACTTATTGGTGGCGAACCGGGTATAGGAAAATCAACCCTGATGCTGCAAGTAGCTTTAAGCATACAGAATCTAAAAGTCCTATACATAAGCGGAGAAGAAAGCGAACAGCAGATAAAAATGCGAAGCGAGCGTATCAACGCTAAAAGCACTGATTGCTATATACTCAACGAAACAAACACCCAGAATATCTTCAATCATATTGAAACTCTAAATCCGGGTATGATAATTATTGACTCGGTTCAGACGCTTCAGACCGAACTTATCGAATCGTCAGCCGGCAGCATATCCCAGATCAGGGAGTGTGCCAGTGAATTCCAGAAATATTCCAAACTAACTTCCACCCCTGTTTTTCTTATCGGCCACATAACAAAAGATGGGAATATCGCCGGCCCGAAAATACTGGAACACATGGTAGATACTGTATTGCAATTTGAAGGAGACAGAAATTACATCTACCGGATCTTGCGTTCTGTTAAAAACCGCTTTGGATCGACATCGGAATTGGGTATTTTTGAAATGCTAAACAACGGATTAAGAGAAGTATCGAATCCTTCAGAAGTATTACTTTCGCAGCGTGACGAAAATCAAAGTGGCATCGCCGTATCTTCGACTATTGAAGGATTGAGGCCGTTGTTAATTGAAGTTCAGTCGCTGGTTAGTTCCGCTGCTTATGGCTATCCGCAGCGTTCTTCCACCGGTTTTGATTTAAGGCGCTTGAATATGTTGTTGGCGGTACTTGAGAAAAGGTGTGGATTCAGACTCGGAACTAAAGATGTTTTCTTAAATATTGCCGGTGGTATCCGTGTGGATGATCCGGCGATTGACCTGGCAGTAATGGCTTCCGTTCTGTCCTCAAACGAAGATATTGCTATTGATATGAAATATTGTTTTGCAGCTGAAGTTGGCCTTTCAGGAGAAATACGCTCGGTAAACCGAATTGAACAAAGGATATCTGAAGCAGAAAAACTCGGATTTGAAAAAATTTTCATCTCAAAATATAATGCAACGAATCTGAATTATAAAAACTACAAGATTAAAATCATTGCATTACAAAAAATTGATGATCTTTTCAAACAACTTTTTAATTAGTCTCTTCCGACGTTTTATTTAGTACAAAATTATACTTATCAGCAAAATCCTTTTGCACTTTTTGAAATTCTTTCAGGCCATTTTCCATTTTTGTCAGCGCCTGATTGTTCCTGTTATCAAATTCCTGTTCCATTTCTGGAGTAATCTCTTCGCTTGGCTTTTTTAAAATATCCAGCATCCCCTTAATTTCATTCTGAATAACAGACTGGTAAAGAGCAAACAACTTCAGGGCATGTTCTTTTAAATTAGACTTACCGCCAAAATTGTCCATTTTCGCAACATGTTCTGTCCCCACATCTATCTGTTTAAGCGCATTATTATACGCTTCATCCATCACTTCGGTATGTTGCCATGATTTCATGGCTTCATAAAGAACATTTATTTTATCAACAATCAGTGATTGTTCGTCAATAATCTGATCATTGTATTTTATAGCCTCTTCTTTTGAAGGTCCGCACGATGTTAACAATAAGGCTATTATACCTGAAAAAACAATAATACATTTTTTTCTCACTTTTTCTCAGTTTTAATTAATAGTGTCTTTTTTTATTTCAAAATTATATTTTCTTGCAAACTGTTTCATTTCCTTTAAGAGCGCACTTATTTTATTCTGAAGCTTATTATCAATGCTTTCAGATAGCGCTAAAAATTTATCGTCATTTTCCAAGGTATAATTTGCCTCAGGGATTTTGATAATTTCTATCAGTCCGGGATATTCGTTATCGCAAACCGCATTATATTCTTCCATCAAATCAATGGCTTTTGTTTTCATAGTATTGCTTTTATCAAAATCTGGAAGTGATTTCATTTTATTAATAGAAATGTTTACCTGAATTTGAAGGTTGCTGAATGCCATGTCTAACTTCTTATAAGCCGTATCCGCAATAATTGTGTCAATATTTATTATAGACGACGATGAATCATTTATACTTTTATCCATTTCAGCATTGATAAGCGAAATAAGAACATCTTCTTTTTTAAAAACCTCCTCAATAGGTTCTAAAATATCATCATAGTATTTCTCGGCTTTTTGTGGTGATGGCTTACACGAACCGAAAATAAAAATACTTATCAGTATTACTGATTTTACAATGTGTTTCATTCTAAAGTTTTTCATTGGTAAAATTACATAAATTTGAATAATCTGTGCATTACACTTGAATGATAACTTAGTACCTTTGTGAAAAATTAGTTATGGGAAATAATATTGAGCTCCTTTCACCTGTCGGGTCTTTTGATTCGCTGGTTGCGGCTGCTCAGGGTGGCGCAGATTCCGTTTACTTTGGTGCAGGCAAACTTAACATGCGTTCCCGTTCTTCCGTAAATTTTTCAATTGAAGATTTTAAAGACATAACTGACTTCTGCCGTAAAAATAACATCCGATCCTATTTAACTTTAAATACGGTAATGTTTGATGAGGAGTTTTCAGAGATCAGCGCCATACTGGAAGCAGTTAAAAAAAACAATATTGATGCCATTATAGCTTCGGATCCCGCTGTAATTGAACGTGCGTGGAAATTAGAAATCCCGGTGCATATTTCTACTCAATGCAATATTACGAATACTGAATCCGTAAAACATTATTCAAAATATGCTGATGTCATGGTTACCGCGCGGGAATTGAGCTTAAAACAATTATCTGTCATAACTGAAAATATTGAAAAAGAACAAATAAAAGGGCCATCCGGCAATTTGGTAAAAATAGAAGTATTCGTGCACGGCGCTTTGTGTATGGCGGTTTCGGGAAAATGTTACCTGAGCCTGCATGAAAATAATCATTCAGCTAACAGAGGCGCTTGTTTTCAACTGTGCCGCAGGGCTTATATTGTTAAAGATAAAGATAGCGACACCGAGCTCGAAATAGATAATGAATATATCATGTCGCCTAAAGATTTATGCACGATAAGTTTTTTGGACAAAATTTTAGATTCTGGTGTAACATTATTAAAGATCGAAGGCCGCGGCCGGTCTGCTGATTACGTAAAAACCGTAACCTCGTGTTATCGGGAGGCTATAGATAGTATAACGGCCGGAACCTATTCAAAAGAAAAATCAGATAGCTGGCTTAATAAACTCAAAAGTGTTTATAACCGGGGGTTCTGGGATGGCTACTATCTTGGTCAGACGATGGGCGAATGGAATAATGTTTATGGTTCGCAGGCTGTAAAGGAAAAAATTTATATTGGTAAAGTCGTAAATTATTATTCGAAAATGAATGTTGCTGATATCAAAATTGAAACACAGGAACTGAGTATCGGCGATGAATTCGTGATCATTGGAAATACTACCGGCGTTTACGAAGACATTGCCTCTGAACTAAGAGTAGACAACAAAAACGTTCTTTCCGTTCCAAAAGGATTAATTTGCTCAGTCCCTCTTAAATCAGCTGTTCATAGGGGTGACAAACTGTATAAGCTAAAGAGTAAAGAGTAATTTATTTTTTATTTGAAAACCTTGAATTCAACACGCCTGTTAAGCTGACGAAGTTTTTCTGTTTCATTGCTGATGGCGGGCTTGTCAAATCCAAAGCCTCTTAATTTCATTCTTGATCTTTTAACTCCTTTTTTCGCAAGGTAATCTATGGCAGCCAGTGATCTGTTCTTGGACAAAAAATAATTGTACTTTAACGCACCCATATTATCTGTATGGCCATTAATAGATATCTTCCAGTCTTTATGCTGGTTAAAAAGAGCTGCATGCCTGTCAAGAACCTCAATAGCATCTGAACGGATATTATGACGGTCGAAATCAAAATAGATATTCTCAAGTTTTATTATTACCCCATCAATTATGCTAATTGTATAATTCACATCTTTTGTAACCGATACAACTTCCTTATGACCAAAGTTATTTGTCTTGTAAACAAATTTATAATCCAGCTGCGAAGGCAAAATAACGGAAAACCGACCCGAAGTATCCGGAATAATATTAGCCACAATTTCATTGGTTTTCATATCCACTACTTCGATAAGCGGCTGGACCGGAATGTTGTATACATCATCAGCGACCCTACCGTTGATCACAGTTGCAGGTACTTTATCGTTTTTACGGTTTTCGGGTATAAACGCATCCGTGTATTTTGTTCCGCTTGTTGTTTTAATTTTCTTTGCCTTAGTTTTATCATAATCTTTAATAGAAACGGTCATCTGATATTCTTTAGTAGATGAAAGCAGCATATCGTTAATACCCGTACTATCTGTATTACCTGTGTATACTAACGAATTACTAATTGCATCTTTCACAGATAAAAAAGCATAAACCGTTTCACCGGAAACCTCGTCCATAAATTGAGATTTTAACGAAATAGGGTTTAGTTTTTCTTGTATCTCTTCAGTACTCATAGTAATTTTAGCAGAGTAAATATCCATACCGCCGGCTCCATCTTGCCTGTCGGAAGCATAATATGCATTTCCATTACTTGCTAAAAACAAAAACATATCCATGCCCGGTGAGTTCATCGGATAGCCCATATTTACAGGCTCTGCCCATTCATTATTCACTTTTTTGGAAAAGAACACATCGAAATCCCCCATAGAATTGTGCCCTTCGGAACTGAAATATAAAAGTGAATCGTTAGCCAGATAAATAGCATCTTCATTGTAGGGAGTATTAATAGTATTCCCAAGATTTACGGCTTTTGACCATACGCCTTGACCATCTTTTGTACTTGTATAGATATCAAGTCCACCAAATCCTTCTTTATCTTCCGAAGTAAAAAATATTGTGTTTCTATCGTGTGAATAAGTCGCAGAATTTTCATATGAGCTAATTTTATTAATTTTTCTGCTAAGCTTTATTGGTTTTGACCATTTCTCATTTTCATAAATTACTTCAAATAAATAGTTCCCACCATTTTTGTTTTTAAATATTGTAAGTATCTTTCCATCTTTTGAAATATCAACGCAACCATCGTTTCTTTCACCATTTATCGGTTTTCCCGGGTCTACAGGCGGAGTCCAGATATTTCGCTCATCTTTATAAGAAAAAAGCACATCCTCATAATACAGATAATCATATTTGTTTATTCTTTGAATATCTGACATTTTTCTTCTTGTCGTAAAAGCCATTACAGAATCATTGTCTGAAACAACCGGACTATAATCATCCCACATCGAATTAATAGTGCTTCCCAGATTATTTACAATAAGTTTGTTCGGATTTGCTAAATACTCCTTACCAAATTCACATTCTTTGATTCTTTTCTCAACCACTGGTGCAATATATACAAGGTCCTTCTCGGGAACCTTTGAAAGGAAATGCCTGTATGATTCAATAGCCTTTTCGAAATGCAAATTATATTGGTATGCCCGTCCCAAATAATAATCAATTTCTTTAGAAACGGACGTATCAAGTTTTTTTGCTGTTTCCAGAAAAAATAATGAGTTGTTTTTATAAAAGGAACCAGTATAACAGACGCCTATTTTATAATTCAACATTGCATTATTTTGATTAAAATTATTTGCTTCGAGGTAATAATTGAGCGCTTCAGCATATTTCCCTTTAAGCTGATAGTCCATGCATTTATCACCTTTTGCTATCAGTCTTAATGCTTTCTGAAAATCCTTTTTTTGATTAGGAAAATTTTCTTTTGTAAACTCAATGTTCGACTGTCCATACACGCCGGATAAGAGAACAAAAGCCCATATGACAGCAAAAATCAGTGATGTGTATATAATTTTATTTTTCATCATTATATTATTTTATTTTACCTGCCTTTTTAACGTTTACTTGCTGATAAAGTTACAATTAAATTTTATTTACTGAGAATTTTAAATTCTGTTCTTCTGTTCATCTGCCGGCCTTCTTCCGTATCGTTAGTAGCAATAGGCTTGTCAAATCCAAAACCCATGAACGTCATTCGGTTCTGGTTTATCCCTTTGCTTATCAAGTAATCAACCACGGCTTTAGCCCTGTTTTCAGATAAAGTTTTATTATATGTTGCAGAACCTTTATTATCTGTGTGGCCCGATATTTCAATTTTTACAGAAGGGAAGTCCGTCATGAATTTTAGTAAGTTATCCAATTCAGGTATTGATTCTGACCGAAGTGTTGACTTATCAAAGTCGAAAAAGATATTTTTCAATACGATGGAAGATCCGACTTCAAGCCTTTTGAGTTTTATATCTTTTTCCACTTCCATGTATGAGGTTGTTGGTGGAATATTCAGATTTTCCGAATGAAAAAGATAATCTGGTGACTTAACTGTGATCCCGTAATTTTTCCCGGAAGGTAATGATACCAAATATTTTCCTGTTACGCTGTTTGATTCGAAACTGGAAATTATTTCGTTACGTTCATTATCGGTAATTTCAATCACAGCGCCAAGTGGGGCCAGCGTTTTTTCATCCATAACAACCCCTTTGAGAATAGTTACCTGATTGGCTTTTATTTCGACCGGTTTTTCAATTACAGTTTCGTTGACCGGCTGAGCAATACTAGCTAAGAGATTGTCTTCATTATTATTAACAAGAGGTTTTTCGGGACCTAAAAATGTAATCAGATAAATATCCTTTTCGCCATATCCTTCAGGTCTTATAGAAGCATAATATCCATGGACACCGCTTGCAGAGATAGAAAAAAATACATCATCATCGGGAGTGTTTATGGGATATCCAATATTTTCGGGTTCGCTCCATTTTCCATTTTCAAAAGTGGATTTAAAAATATCGTATCCACCCATGGAACTATGGCCCTGAGAGCTGAAATACAAAGTTTTGCCATCAGGATGAATAAAAACGGCTTCTTCATCATATTGGGTATTGATTGTATTTCCAAGGTTTTGTGCTTCACCCCAGTTTCCTTTTTTATCTTTTCTCGATAAATAAATATCTCGACCGCCATACCCACCTGGTTTATCGGTAACAAAATATAAGGTTCTGCCATCAAAGGAAATGGTTGCAGATGATTCATGATATTTTGTGTTGATGTTTCCCCCAAGTTTTTCGGGCTTTGACCAGGCACTTCCTTTCAGATGACATTCAAAAATATCACCGCCATCTGATCCTTTGTAAGTCAGCAAGGTTTGTCCATCCGGCGAAAGACCAACGGTTGCATCATGCTGAGCACTGTTAAGAGGTGATGCCGGATTTTTAGCAGTCGTCCAGCCAGTAGGTGTTTTTTCGCAGTTATAAATATCTTCATAGAAAACCAAATCCTGTTCATCTTTTTTACCTCCTGTGGTATTGTCGCGCCTTGAAGTAAAAAATAATACAGATTCGTCTGCGCTGATAAGTGGCGAATATTCAGGATAAATGGAATTGACATTAGAGCCAAGATTGTCAATTAAAACTCTCGCCGGTTTTTTCACATATTCTTTCCCGTTATTACATTCTTTTATTCGCCTGTCTATTTCATTATTAACAAGTGCTAAACTGCTTGGTGACAATGATTGCTTATATTCATTAACTAATTTTATAGATTTATCAAATTCATAATTTAACTGATAGGCCTTTGCCAGCATAAACTTTGTACTGTCGCAGATTTCAGGATCCAGTAATAATGATTTTTCTATGTACGCAATTGATTTTGTTTTCTGAACAGTATACAAATAGCACATACCTATTTTGAGGTTTAATTCTGCGTTGTTCGGGTTAAAACTTTGTGCTTTAAGAAAGTAATCCAGGGCATTTATAAACATGCCTTTGCCAATTACAAAATAACTTTCGCCAGTTTCAAAATTATTGCGGGCTTCTTTGAACTGCTTTTCTTTTCCCGGAAAATTCTTTTTTTCGAACTCCACGTTTTGCGCAAAAGAAACAGATGCCATTATTAAAAATAAAACTATTGGCAATACAGCATATTTGTTTTTCATGATTGTGTAATTTAAAAATTTTATGAAATTTATTTGCACTGCATACTTGTATAGCTTGCCGCTGTTGATATACCCAGCAGTGCAGCTTGTTTCCAGTCTTCACAGGATTTTAGCGGATTTTTAAGCATTTCATAGGTAATCCCCCGGTTAAGATACGCATAACCGTAATTGGGGTTTAACTCAATAGCCTTGGTATAATCGGCTAATGCGCTTTCATAATCATTGATTTTATATTTGGCATTTGCCCTGTTATTATATGCATAATAGTATTGAGGGTTTAACTCAATAGCCTTGTCATAATCTTTTATCGCATTCTGATAATCCTCCAGTTCAAAATAAGCGGTACCACGATTATTATAAGCTATAAAATAATCCGAATTCATCTTAACTGCAACCGTATATTCTTCAATAGCCCCTCTATAATCTTTTAGTTTCTTTTTTACGCTTCCCAGATTATTATATGCAAAAGCCATTGTTGGACTTATTTTAACAGCCATTTTATAATCTGAAGCTGCTTCTTCATATTTTTCAAGTTTTACTTTTGCGCTCCCCCTATCGTTATATGCATAAGCATAATCAGGTTTCGCCTTTATAGCCGCATCAAAATCATTGATAGCTTTTTCATAATCGTTTTTCTCAAAATAGATTTCGCCCCGATAATAATAGGCTTGTGCATAATTTGCATCTAAGCTGATAGCAGATGTAAAATCAGCTATTGCGCTCTCATGTTCTTTGAGCTCAAAACGGGCTTTCCCTCTGCTGAAATATCCTTTTGCAGAAGATTCAAGTTCAATGGATTTAGTAAAATCCGGTATTGCCTCCGCATAGTTTCCCAGTTCAAGTTTAACAGCGCCGCGGTTATAATAAGCTTTTTCAAAATTCGGTTTTAAAGTAATGGCTTCGTCAAATTTTTTGATGGCTTCTGTATAATTCTTATTTTCAAATAATTTCACTCCTTCATTATATTTTTTTTCTGCCTCCTGATAATCCCCTTTAAACAAAGTATCTGTTGGAATATCTTGTGCTAGTAATGAAAAGCCAATAAAGAACAGGAAAAACAATACAATTATTTTCTTCATAACATTTAACTATTTATTAGTAAATGCAAAAATAGTAATTGAAAGTCGATTTTAAAAGTAAAATAGAAATATTATACAGGAAAATAGAAATCTAAGACATAAAAGCACAAAAAAACTATCCCGGATAGGCCGTTCATCGTAAAAAAGGCCCGATTTAATCTGCTCAGATCATGATGCCTGACAATATAGTGCTGGTAAAAAAGAAAAAATGCAAAAATTGCCGTTCCTATCCAGAAGTATAGGTGATTACAATTCAACATTCCGGCAATGATTATCACAAAAAGTGAGATTAAATGCAATATTACGGAAATTATCAATGCATTTTTTATACCCAATCGTGCTGGTAAGGAATGCAGGCCTTGTTCCCTGTCAAATTGCACATCATTAAGTGCATAAATAATGTCGAATCCGCTTACCCATAAAAAAACAAATAGAGAATATAATAAGGGAATTATATTAAACTGTGCTGTTACAGCAAGATAAGCACCTATCGGAGCCATTGACAAACTTAACCCTAAAAAAAAATGAGATAAAAATGTGAATCTTTTTGTTAAACTATAGCCCAAAACAATTATCAGAGCTATTGGCGATAAAATGAAGCATAAAAAATTCAGGAGATATGTTGTGATAAAAAAAAGGATAATGTTAGCCACTAAAAAAAAATAGGCATACTTAAGTTTTATTTTCCCTGACGGTATATCACGGTCGCGGGTACGCGGGTTTTTTTTATCAAAACTCCGGTCAGCGATGCGGTTGAAACTCATGGCAGCATTTCGTGCAAAAAGAACACAAAGCAGTATCATTATGAATGTTTTCAGTTCAAAGGAATTTCCAGTATGTTGAATAGCCAGAAAAAAACCGATTATGGCAAAAGGCATTGAGAATACAGTATGACTGATTTTTACCAAAGAAGAAAAATCAGAAATTCGTTTAAAAAAAGCTACTGCCATCAGAAATAGTTAATAGTAATGCAAAGAAAACTAACGAGCGCCAAAAATCCAAGTTAACGCGGCTTTTTCTTTCGGAACAAATCGGCTACAAGATACCCGAGTAATATGCCTAAAAGAATAGTATAGTACGGATTAGATTTTAAAGCACAAGCGCCATTTGCACACCCTATAAAGTAATAATATAAAAAACCAGCCAAACCTCCCACAATTACCCCAATAATATGCTGAAGCTTGAAATATTTTTTTAACTTTTCTTTAATTGTCTTTTTTGAAGGGTTCGAATTATCAATTTCAGAATTTTCCATTTTATTTTTGTAAAAGATCGATTGCATTAACCAACGTTTCCTTGTTCTGAACACCAACATAGCGGTATTCAGGTTTTCCGTTTTTAAAAATTATTATTGTAGGCAGGTACATTAAATTATATTTATTTGATGAAATGATGTTTTTATCAACATCCATTTTTGCAATTTTGGCTTTATTCCCGATTTCGGAGGCAATTTCTTCAATAGTTGGGGCCAGTATACGGCATGGTCCGCACCAGGTAGCCCAGAAATCAACCAGAACAATGCCGTCTTTAATTGTTTTTTCAAAATTATCATCAGTGAGGATAAGAACATTGTTGACTATGTTTTGTCCTTCTCTATTTTTATGCCCCGATATATTTGCCGGAGTCCATAGAATTAATGAGATAAAAAGACTGTAAACAATTGTTTTCATAAAAATTTTACACAAAATCATCAATAATCAAACCAAAACTATTTTAACTCAAGCAGCGTAATACCATCACCACCGTGTTCGACCTGTTCACTGGCATAGGACACCACATTTTTATGCTTTGAAAGTATTTCGTGGATTATTGTCCGTAAAACGCCAGACCCCTTGCCATGGATAATTCTCAGGTTGTAATTTTTCAATAATAATGCATCGTCAATATACTTTTCAATTATCTCGGAAATCTCGTCTGCTCTTTTGCCCCTGACATCAAGTGTTGTTTTAAAGCCTGCTATTTTGTCATCAAGTCTTTTGCTCACTCCGTATAAATTTGTTTTGGCGGTTCGTTTCAAATTTTCGATGTACTCTGTTTTTTTTACAACTTCCAATTGTGAAACAGGTATGTGGATTTTCATGTTATTGTATAAAACCAGAGCTTGTCCGTTTTTAAGTTCCACCACTTCTCCAATAGCCGTTTGACCGGGCATTTTTACATAGCTGCCATTCGTTACCGGAGTACTGATCTTTTCTGCTTTGACAATAGTCTTTGGCATTGTTACTTTTTTCCTGCTTTTGATTTTTAACTCCTTTGGTTCCGTTTTTGAAATTATTTTTTCTTTATATTCTTCAATTTCGTTTCTGATTTGTTTAGTCTTTTCTCTGTCAGCACCGGTTTCTTTTATTTGACGAATAGTATTTTCAATGATACTGTTTGTATTTTGAATTAACGCTGTGGCCTGTATTTTAGCTTCCTGGATAATTGTTTTTCTGTTTTCTTCGAGTTCGGTTAACAAATTCTGATATTTATCGATCATTTCCGAAAAAAACTCATCGGCCATTTTTACTTTTGCTTTTTCATTTTCCAGTTCTTCTTTTTCTATTTCAAAATTCAAAATTTGTTTTTCAAAGGTTATTTTTTCCTGACCGACAATTTTTATAACCTGATCGATCACATTTTTTTGCAATCCAATATTTTCAGCTATTTCGAGCGCATACGAGCTGCCTGGATTCCCGATAATCAACTTAAATAATGGCTTCAGATTCACCGTATCAAAAAGCATCGACCCATTTAAAATTCCATCCGTTCGTGCGGCAAATTCTTTCAGATTAGCATAATGTGTCGTGACAGCGCCAAATGACTTCTTTTTATTAAGTTCATCCAAAGCCGCTTCTGCAATAGCTCCGCCCAGCAAAGGATCAGTACCGCTACCAAATTCATCAATTAAAAACAAGGTGTCCGGCCGGGCGTTTTCTATAAAATATTTCAGGCTCATAAGGTGTGAGCTGTAGGTGCTCAGGTCATTCTCTATTGATTGCTCGTCGCCGATCTCAATAAAAATTTCTGAAAACACGCCCGCTTCAGAGCCATCGTTGACGGGTATCAAAAAACCACTCTGCAGCATGTATTGCAGCAATCCAATGGTTTTCAGGCAAACCGATTTTCCACCGGCATTGGGACCGGAAATCACAAGTATTCTTTGATCAGAATCAAGATTAATGTTATACGGAACTACCTTTTTATTTTTATCCCTGAAATGTAAATAAAGCAATGGGTTTATTGCTGCCTGCCAGTTAATAAAAGGCTTTTTTAGCAAAGCCGGCTTTACCGCTTTAGTTTCTATTGCAAGTAAGGCCTTCGCCCTTATAAAATCAATAGTACCAAGAAATTCATAAGCGTCCGTTAATCCTGGTAATAAAGGGCGGATAAAATCAGTAAACGCAAGCAGAATTTTTATTATTTCTTTTTTTTCATCACTTAAATACTCACGTAAAGTGTTGTTCATTTCAAAGATTTCTGCCGGCTCGATAAAAACCGTCTGGCCGGTGGCCGATTCATCATGAACATACCCTTTGATCTTTCTTTTATTTGCCGCACCAATTGGAATAACACATCGTCCGTTACGCATTGTTATTTCAGTTTCAGACGGGATAATATTTTCTTTTTTGAGACTAAGCAAAATTTGCCGTGTACGTCTTTCGATCTGATGACCCAGGGAGGCAATATTGCTTCGTATTTTCTTCAGTTCCTCTGAAGCATCATCGCGGATTTGTCCTTTTTCATCAATGATCTTCTCGTTTTTTTGAATTACCTCTCGAAAAACTATTATGTCGGCAGACAATTTTAAAAGGTAAGGATACTTTTCACCGCGGAGTCGCAGATAATCAATAATATTTTGAATCTGAACATAGGAAAGTTTGAATTCAATAAGCTTTTCTATCTCAAAAAAAGTTCCGGGTGTTTTTAGTCTTTTCAGCTCAGGTTTAAGATTGAAATAATCGTCACGCGGAAAAGGTTCATCAGATATCAAGATAGTATGTAACTCTTCTGTACTGTTCAATTGTTTCAATACAAACTGATAATCATCTGAAAATTTTGAATTCATTGCTAGATCACGGCCAAGATCACTCAGACAAAAACCGGCAACAAGCTGTTTTATCTTGTCGAAACCAATTTTACGTTCGTTATTTTCAGAATGAATCACTCTTTAGTTTGAATTTTTTAAGTAAGCTGCCCGTATATGCTTAAATAACTTTCAACACCGCGGTTCAATGAATAATTTGTTATGGCGGCCTGTCTTATATTTTCCTTTCTTAACGCCATAAGCCGGGTAAGATTTACAACAACTTTATTATACTCGGCTTCCGTAAAATCTTTTACTAATAAGCCTACATTATTTTCCGCCATAAAATCATCAATATCACCAACGCCGCTGTTAGCAATAAATGGTATTCCGAGACTAAGCAATTCCCCCATTTTTGTTGGAGACGATGCCATTTTAGAATATACGGGCTTAATAAAAAACAAAGCAATATTACTCAACGAAAGCATCACAGGCATTTGTTCCCTTGTGGCTTTTGTAATTATCATTTTACTTGTATCTATTCCTTTTTCTTTTGATTTATTTAAAATATTTGCTGGCTGATCCTGAGTTATAAAAAAAAACTTTGCATTTTTATAAACCAGGCATAATTGTTTAAAAAAATCAAGCATCTCATCAAGCATATACCATGTTCCTACTGAACCGGAATATGAAATAATCAGGTCGTTTTCATCGAATCCAAATTGTTTTTTTAGCTGTGCCTGAACTGTTGGGCTAATATGTTCACATGAAAAAAAATCAGTGTCTGCACAACACGGAATTACTTCAATTTTCATTTCCGGAATTTTGAATTTTCCGCAAATTTCGGTTTTAGCTTTTTCCGTAAGCGTAACGACATAATCTGAATTATTCAGAAAGGTCTTTTCTTTTTTCTTGAAATACTTATAAACGGAATAATAAACAGGATTTTTAAGATTCCAAATTTTGCCATCAACACGCTCGTCAGCCCAGAATCCTCGCATATCAAAAATAAAATTCACATCATTGTTCCTTTTCAAATACAAACCTACAAAAGCAGCAATATAGCTGCGACAATGAACCAAATCAAATTTATATTCTTTATTTAGTTTTTTCGCATTCTTTTTTAGATTAATTATATCTATTATTGTTGAAAAAACGGGTGGTTTGCGAGTATACTTTATTGGATGCCAGAATATAGTATGCTTTTTCAGTAGTTCTGAAACCTGCTCTTTTTGTTCGCTGTAGCGTTCTTCTTTCTCGCAACTTAGAATATGTATACCATATCCTTTCGCTGCCAGTTCTTTCAGATAAGGAATTATCTGTGATTGCCCGAGCGGGTCGGTCAGTCCGTCATAAGTAACATAAAGTACATTTTGTGTTTTAGCCATATTCCAGTAAAACATTGAGGTACCAAAGTTACTAAATTTAGGGACAAGGTCTGTTTATTTCCCTATGGATTAAGAGATACTGATCACCCGCAGTGAAAATATTTTTCAACCAGGGCAAGCATTTCGGCCTTGTTGTCTTTAATTTTAATCCTCAGATCTTTGTCATCAAACTTTTTAAGACTGCTTACCGTTCCATCAATAATGCTTTGAGAAAAGACATCATATTTTTTATAAATATCCGCTTGCTTTTCAAGCATTTCAGCGGAAGCCCAACATGATAATGGCAGGGTATCCAGCTTGTGTAGTTTTTCTTTAAATTCTTCCGAAAAAATATTTACATCAACGTAGGTATCTTTGGCGTACTGCAGCCCGTTTTCCATCTCTAAGCCATGTCTGGCAGCAACGGTCAAGCCTGCAAGCAGCAAATAAATATCGGCAGAGCCATCGGGGCAGCGGAACTCAACGGTTTGTTTGTCGGTAAAATCATCGCTTGGCACGGCTTCCAGCGGGTTTACCTTTTTAATCATATCATTGGCACCGCTCCATCCCAAAGGCACCCTGACGAGCACGGAACGGTTTCTGTCGCCCCAGCAAATATTGGTCGGTGCTTCCTGATGCGGAACAAGGCGGAAATATGAGGTAGGATTCGTATTACCAAAAGCGGTGAGAGAAGGCGCTAATGACAAATATCCGGCAATAGCTTTTTTTGCTGTGTCGCTGAGACCCTTATCGTCAACCATAACACTTTTGTTGTCTTTCATCAGCCGGGTATGTATGTGCATACCACTGCCGGCTTTTCCTACGGTTATTTTGGGGGCAAAAGTAATATTTACGCCGTATTTGTAGGCAAGGTTCCTGAGTATCCATTTAGCAATTACCAACTGGTCTGCCGATTCTTCCACATCTACCGGCAGGAATTCTATTTCGTCCTGTTCATAATCAAGATTATCGATCGAAAAATTTCCAACCTCAGAATGTCCATACTTCACAAGACCTCCACAACGAACAATCTCCTGCAGAGCTTCGGCCCGAAATTCTTCCCATTTATTGTAGGGTGATGATTCGTGATACCCTTTCTGGTCAGAAGCTCTGAAAAGATCATCTTTTTCGCTGATCAGATAATATTCCAACTCGCCCATGGTTTCAAATGTGAATCCTGTCTTTTCTTTAAGCGCCTGATGAGCCTTATGCAGAATATATTCCGGTGATGAGGCTAATGGGTCGCCTTCCTTATTAAAATAAGAACACAAAATATCAAGAGTAGGAATAACGGCAAAGGGGTTAACGAATGCAGTACGGAAACGCGGAATAACATACAGATCGCTCGAACCTGCTTCAATGTAAGAAAAAAGGCTGGAACCATCCACACGTTCCCCTGAAGTCAAAACCGTTTCAAGGTGTTTCAGATTATTAATTATAATGTTCATCGTCTTCAGGCGGTTATCACCACCCACATACCTGAAGTTGATCATCTGAATATTTTTTTCTCTTATAAAACGTATCAGATCGTTTTTTGTAAAATCCTTCGGAGGTTTGTTGAGAAACTGAACCAAAGGGTTTTGATTAAGTTCGGTAAAAGATTTTTCGCTCATATCAATTCATTTTGAAGTTTATAAAATAGGTGTCAAACTTAATAATTTTTTTTATACTTTCCATATTTTTTTAAACAGGATCAGGATGGGGTGTCTTTAATTTCTCTTATCCCATCCCCACATGAGTTTTTCCCTGATGGTGGAGAAGAAAGTCCTGCCTAGAAACTGGACCAAATTTATCTGAAAATTTTCTTTTTTTATCTCCAAAACCATGGATGAGCTGATAACCGCATTGTTGGAATCAAGCGCTACAAGATAATTTTCATCCCGGCCTTCAACCGTAAGTTTTATTAGCGAATCATCCGGTATTACAATCGGCCTGACTGTAAGATTATGCGTCGATATCGGAGTCAGTATGAAATTTTTGGAATCCGGTGTCACAATAGGCCCGCCGCAGCTCATCGAATAAGCGGTCGAACCGGTAGGTGTTGATACGATCAGCCCGTCAGCCCAATAGGAGTTTAAAAAAATCTCGTTGACATAAACATGGATCGTAATCATCGAAGAAGAATCCCTTTTTTGGACAGTGATTTCGTTTAAGGCAAAATTATTGGTTCCGAAAAGAGTTTCTGGTTTATCTAATCTAATAAGTGAACGTTTTTCAATAAAATATTTTTTTTCAATTAGCTTCTCGATCGTTTCACTAATCTCTTCTTTTGAAATACTTGATAAAAAACCAAGTCGTCCTGTGTTAAAGCCAAGTATGGGAATTCCGGAATCTTTAACAAGTGATATGGTTTTTAATAATGTGCCGTCACCGCCGATACTGAAAAGAAAATCCGTATTGTCAATAAGGTCTTCATGAGACATGAATGACTTAACTTCTGATGTGATCAGGTGATTTTCTAAAAGTTTTTTGTGAAAAGGTTCAAAAATACAAACATCAATTTTATGATAATTCAGTCGGCCTAAAAGCTCCATATAAAAGGCTTCCAGTTCTTCTGAAAAATTAATGGCAAAAAGTGCAATTTTCATAACTGAAAATTAAATGTTGAGGTAATTCATTAGTGAATCGTAACGATCCTGCATATCATTTTTGTAATCCGCTTCTGTATAAGTTGCCAGAACTAAATAGCCATATCGTTCAAAAGTCTGTAAAACCGGGAAAATATTTAGTTTGTTAATTTTAATAGTAATTTCCAGCTTCATAGAGTCGGGATGACTACTGACGTAACTATTCAGTATCTTAGCATCGTTTGATTCTACTATTCGTGCAATTTCTTCCATAGAATAATCATTCTGGTTACGCTCAATGATTATTATTCCGCCAGGATTCTGAATAGAGGCTGCCTGAGAGTATTTTTCGAGAAGTGTTGGGAGCGTAATTGAACCGAGATAACGATTCTTATCATCAATAACCGGAACTATTGATAAATTCAATTCTCCGGCCAGTGAAATAATTTCATAAATATGCTGATGCTGGTATACAAAAGCATTGGTTGCTGATAATGTATGGCTGCCGATGGATTCTTCAGGTTTGTTCAGAGCATAAATGTCGTTCTCGGAAATCAATCCTAAAAACTCCACATTATTCACAATAGGCAAATGGCATATTTTCTGATCTTCCATGAGTTTCAGCGCATAGGATGCCGTATCGGATGTAAGAACCGGAATAATAGCATCGGAATACAGGTCTTTCGCGATCATGCAATTTCAGTAATTAATTTTTTACAAACATACTAATTTTTAACTTTGCAGTAAAATCACAATTATGACCAAACTGAGTGTAAATATAAATAAAATTGCCACCCTGCGCAATGCGCGGGGCGGAAATCTGCCCGACCTGTTAAAAACAGCCTTAGATTGCGAAAATTTCGGAGCCCAGGGAATTACAGTCCATCCGCGCCCCGACCAGCGGCATATCAGGTATGCTGATGTTTACGAATTAAAAAACAATATTACTACCGAATTCAATATCGAAGGCTACCCTACGGAATCATTTATAAATCTTGTTCTGGATGTAAAACCTGCCCAGGTTACCCTGGTGCCGGATGCGCCGGATGCTATTACATCCAATGCAGGATGGGATACGATAAAGAACAAGGCGTTTTTGAAAGAACTCATTGCTACTTTTAAAAGCAACGGCATCCGAACATCAATTTTTATTGACCCAAATGAGGAAATGATCGCTCATGCTGCTGAAACCGGCACGGACCGCATAGAACTTTATACAGAAGATTATGCTAAAAACTATTTATCAGGGCGGGAAACAGCTATTGCCGATTATGTTAAAGCCGCTGAAAAAGCAAAATCACTAGGTCTGGGGCTGAATGCCGGTCATGATCTAAATCTGGACAACCTGAGCTATTTTGCAGAAACCATTCCGGCATTACTCGAAGTTTCCATCGGGCATGCACTTATATGTGATGCGCTATATTACGGCCTTGAAAACACGATTCAGCTATACCTCCGCTGCCTGGAAACTACTTCTGACTAAGCATTCCTGATTCTTCATAAATTACCGTAAGCAAAGTTTGCCCCACAGCTTTCAAAGCGTTTTTATCAACATTGGCAATATTATCATTTGTAGTATGCCAGTATTTATAAAAACCCGAACTTGTCTGTGCGTCATGGTGAATAATATCAATAGTGGGAATACCTGATAATTTATTTACATAATAATGATCATCGGTGATCGGATTGGTCTGCTCATTTGAAAAATTCTGGCTGTATCCGATACGTGAAGCGGCATCCCAGACCTTGTTCACTACGTCGGGAGCATATTCCATCGAAAATCCTTCTTTAGTAAAATTTGCATTTTCAACACCGACCATATCTAAAAGAATACCATACCTGGCTTTATAGCCGGGAATATGCGGGTTTTTGGCCCAGTATTGCGAACCCAAGCCCCAGTTTTCTTCCTTATATTCC
>Ga0116171_10001991_pt1 | contig 19798 bp, 20 predicted proteins | sample AD_JPNHW2_MetaG_FD_89798 | JGI IMG/M metagenome (GOLD analysis project Ga0116171, IMG submission 89798) | Active sludge microbial communities of municipal wastewater-treating anaerobic digesters from Japan - AD_JPNHW2_MetaG | ecosystem: Engineered > Bioreactor > Anaerobic > Digestate | place... | reverse complement strand
TTCCTTTTATTTTAATTCCACTGTAGGAGCCGGTTGCATATCGGTATAGTCCGAGTTCTCTCCGCCCATACCCCATATAAATGTATAATTGCTGGTAGCGCAGGCACTGTGAATACTCCACACAGGTGAAACAACTGCCTGTTCGTTTGATAGCCAGATATGTCTTGTTTCGTTTGGTTGTCCCATAAAATGGCAAACAGCCTGACCTTGGGGAACTTCGAAATAGAAATAAACTTCCATTCTTCTTTCATGAGTGTGAGCCGGCATTGTATTCCATACACTGCCGGAAAGCAATTCTGTCATTCCAAGCTGCAACTGGCAGGTTTGTACTGTTTCGGAAACTATAAGTTTGTTTAATATTCGTCTGTTGCACTCTTCCTGTTTGCCGAGTTCTATTACAATTGCATCTTTTCTGGTTATCAACTTGTCGGGATAGCTTTTATGTGCCGGAACAGAATTAAAATAAAATTTAGAAGGCGAAGAGGGATCCAAGCTTCTAAAAACTATTTTTTTGTCGCCTTTCCCTATATATAATGCTTCTTTATAGTTAATATGGTATTCGATATCTCCCACATTTACTGTACCTTCCCCGCCTACATTTACAATTCCGAGTTCTCTTCTGGTTGTAAAATAATCGGCTTTAAATATCGGTTCTGATTTCAATTCCAATTCTTCACTTACCGGCATTGCTCCGCCTGCAACCATTCTGTCTACCATGGAATAAACCATGTTAACTTCGTCGTTTGAAAATAGTTTATCAATCAGAAAATTATCCCTGATTGCTTTTGTGTCGTAATTTTTGGTGTCATTTGGATGTGATGCATATCTCACTTCGCATTTCGATTTCATGGTGCAAATATTTTATTTTTTAAATAATCTCTAACCCACGCTAAATTGGTCGACCAATTTAAGCGCAAGTTAATAATATTTTTAAAAAAAAGAAATTTCTAAAAAATATTTGCAGAGGGTAAAACTAAGACTCTAGTTTTGATTTTTTCGCGAAAGTATACAATCTGTCAAGGTGAAGTCTCATCGCCGAAACCGCCTTTGATGCAGTTCGTGCTTCGATGGCATCGATTATTATCTGGTGCTCGTTTTTATCTGAAGGAAGGGGAGTTGAGCAAAAATCCTTTGACTTGTAAAGAGAGAGAATATCCGGGGTAATAATCAGAAGCATAGATTTAATAACGTCATTTTTAGAGGCTTGTGCAATAGCTCTGTGAAAAATCATGTCTTTTTCAACACGCCTTGGGGTATTGAAATTATCTAAGTAATCCTTATGGGCAAGTTTAAGCGCTTCAATATCTTTTTCGTCCGCTCTCTCACAGGCAAGTCTTGCAGCCTCCATTTCTAAGATTAATCTCGTTTCCACCAGCGAGAAGAAGTCGTAATTTTCAATAGACATAATGTCGGAGATTAACCCCTGAAGCGCATTATGATGAATTGCAGCTATTACGGAACCGCTCTGTGGATATGTCTTTACAATTCCGTAGAATTCCAATTCTGCGAAAGCGTTTCGTACATGTGTACGACCTACCGAAAGCTCTTCCGCCATTTTTCTTTCTGAAGGCAATTTGCTTCTGGGCTTGAGTTTACCTTCATTTATAAGATCATATATGTATTGAAGCACCTTAACGGTAGCGTTTTCTTTATTATTGAATTTGCTTAACATTTCTTTCTAAAAAGTTAGAATTTTTCGCAATATATAAAAAAAATTGTAAGTTTGTGAAAACAATATTGGTCGACCAGTTAAATATTCAAAACCACATGAAGAAACTTACGCTGATAATTGCATTCTCCCTGCTTTTTACATCATTTCTTAATGCTCAGGAAGAGTATACAAACAAATATTCAATGAAATTATCCAAAGAGCCGGATGGAAGTTTCTCCCTGATAAACCGAGAGCAATATTCCAAAATTGTAAACCTGGATAATATTCATGATTTGCTTATTCCTTATACATATAAGCAATCAAAAATTTCAGACTCGGATTATAAAGGAGTTGTTACAAAAGAGTATGTATACAAATCATATCCCACATATGATCTGAAACTTGCAGTAGATTTTGCAGAGTCAGTCAGGCCTTCTCCTTTTATGGTTTATATCCACGGAGGTGGCTGGGCAAGAGGAGATTTTAGTGCAAACAAAGATCTTTCTCAATATTGTGCGAAAAAGGGAGGAATAACAGGGGTCAGGATAAGCTATACTTTAGCTGATAAACCGGGTGCTACCATTTTAGTTACAATTCAGGATGTTAAGGATGCCGTTAAGTGGGTTCAGGATAATGCGAAAGAGTTAAATATAAACCCGAAAGTTTTTGGCTTTATGGGTGGCTCTGCCGGTGGACATTTATCTGCAGTTGCTGCAATGTCAATTCCCGGAACAAAAGTTTTAATTGGAGTCTCGGGAATATATAATCTTCAGAGTGCAAAAATCAGTGCAAAAGCTACCCAGCCGCAACGGTTGGCATACTTTAACAATAAAGACTCAATCACGATTGCACAAGCATCGGCTTTGAATCTTATAAAAGAAAATAATCATCCGGCTGTATATTTAATTCACGGCACAGGAGACATTACTGTTGAATGGGAGCAAAGTCAGGAATTTGCAGATAAACTTAAAAGAAATAAAGTAAAAATACTTAAACTTGATATTTATCCGAATTATGACCACAACCTTTCATCAACCAAGTCCGATTTAAAGGAAAAATTATTCTTTGAATCCTACAATTTTATAGTGAAAAACCTGAAATAGTAATAATAAAATAGATTATAATCAATGAAAGTAAAAGGACTCAGATGGATAGTGTTGAGCATGATTATGCTCGTATCCATTATTAATTATCTGGACCGTGGCACCCTGAGTTATATGTGGGTTGCAAATAAAAAAATAGAATATTCAGCAGAAAAAGTAATAGAAGACTCATTGACTAAAACTTTCATTATTACAGAAAATGACGGAAGTCAAATCGTTGCTCCTTCAGACAGAGTAAAGAAATTGGAAAACAATAATTATCAATACACTAAAGTAGGAGGACTGGCGGCTGAACTTGGAATTGTTGATCCAAACCTGCCTGAAGCAGAATTTAAAATTCAAACCAAGAAGGTATTGGCAACCATCACTATTTTCTTTATGATTGCATATGGCATCAGCCAGATTTTTTCCGGAAGATTATATGACAAAATCGGCACCAGAAAAGGTTTTGCTGTATCTGCCATCATCTGGGGAGCAGCAGATGCTTTAACGTTTTTAGCCGCAGGATTTAAATCTCTCACCGGATTCAGGTTTATGCTGGGTCTTGGAGAAGCAGGTCCATGGCCAGGAGTGACAAAATCCAATGCAGAATGGTTTCCTACAAAAGAAAGAGCATTTGGCCAGGGATTATTCAATGCCTCTACTTCTGTGGGAGCGATTTTAGCACCTATCGTTATTGGATTTTTATTTATGACATTCGGTTGGAAACTTACATTTGTCACCATTGGTTCATTAGCAATCTTGTGGGTTGTTCCATGGCTGATTATAAATAAAAAAGGGCCAAAGGATCATCCATGGATTACTGACAAAGAGAAGGAATATATTCTTTCGGGGCAGCCGGAGGCTCAAACAGCCGCTCCTGCAAAAGCAAAAAGCTGGGGAGAGCTTCTTGGAAAGAGAAAAAATTATGCTCTCATCGTTGGAAGATTTTTTCTTGATCCTGTTTGGTGGATGTTTGTTACCTTTATCCCGATTTATCTTATTGAAGAATTTAATCTGGATATTAAAGAAGTTGCATTCAGTGCCTGGGTTCCATATGTCGGAGCTGCATTTGGTGCATTTGCCGGAGGCTGGTTTGCAGGTTTTTTGCAAAAGAAGGGACACAGCCAGAATTTTTCCCGCAAAACTGCAATGGTTGTAGGGGCGTGCCTGGCGATGCCGGGAATTATCGGAGCAACGATGGCAACTACAGCAACAATGGCAGTTCTGATGATGGCAATAATTCTGTTTGGATATCAGTTCTTTTGTGTTAACATACAAACACTTGCATCTGATTTCCACTATGGAAAAACAGTTGGCTCTCTGGCAGGGCTGGGAGGAGCTTCAGCTGTTCTGGGAACAATAACTGCAATGTTTGCCGTTCCATTTATTACTACAGTATCGTGGGTTCCTTTCTTCATTTTAGGAGGTATGCTGTTTCCAATATCCCTGTTGTCTGTTTTCCTGTTAGGCGGCAAAATTCAGAATATAGATTTAGACGAAGTGAAAAAGAAATAGAATGAAAAAAGTAATTACATTCGGAGAAATAATGCTCCGGCTATCCACTCCGGGCTTCGAAAGATTTATTCAGGCAAAGTCTTTTAATGCTTCCTTTGGCGGAGGAGAGGCCAATGTAGCCGTATCTCTTGCAAATTACGGCATAAACGCTGAGTTTATAACTCGTTTACCCAACAATGAAATCGCAGATTCATGTATTGCAGAACTTAACAAATACGGAGTAGAAACCAAAAACATTATCCGGGGCGGGGAAAGACTCGGTATCTATTTTCTAGAATCAGGAGCTGTTGCACGACCATCCAAAGTAATTTATGACAGAGCCCATTCTTCTATCAGCACAATTGACCCTGATTCTATTGACTGGGGAAAAATTTTAGAGGGAGCAGACTGGTTCCACTGGACCGGTATAACACCTGCACTTTCACAGGCTGCAGCCGATGCATGTTTAAAAGCGATTAATGCTGCAAACAAATTGGGTATTACTGTTTCCTGCGATCTGAATTATCGGAAGAATCTGTGGAAATACGGAAAAACTCCTGCTGAAGTAATGCCTGCTCTTGTAGAGGGTTGCGATATTATTTTAGGGAACGAAGAGGATGCCGAAAAGGTCTTTGGCATAAAACCGAAAGGATTTGATGCCAGCACTACAGGTGGACATATTGAATCTGCTGCTTTCCGGTCTGTTTGCGAACAAATGATGGAAAAATTTTCGCGGGCTAAAAAAGTAATCATTACACTCAGGGGTTCAATAAATGCAAACCACAATACATGGGCCGGAGTATTATTTGACGGAAAGAAACTTTATGAATCCAAATCTTATGATATCACCCACATTGTCGACAGAGTTGGTGGTGGTGATTCTTTTATGGGAGGACTGATTTATGGATTATTAACATATAATGAAAATGACCTGAAGGCTCTTGAGTTTGCTGTTGCTGCATCCTGCCTTAAGCATACAATTTATGGGGACTTTAATCTGGTTACTGTTGCAGAAGTAGAAAATTTAATGAAAGGAGATAGCTCCGGCAGAGTTATAAGATAATTATTATGGCAAGGTTTACAAAAATTCAGACATTAACCGCTATCAAAAATACGGGTATAGTTCCAGTATTTTACCATCGTGACGCAGAGACGGCAAAAGAGGTTCTTATGGCTTGTTATAAAGGAGGAATCAGAGCTTTTGAATTTACCAACAGAGGTGATTTTGCACAGGATGTATTTGCTGAGCTTGTTAAATTTGCTCAAAAAGAGTGCACGGAAATGATTATTGGAATCGGTTCAATTGTAGATGCTCCAACAGCAGCCTTATTTATTCAGCTTGGAGCCAATTTCGTCGTTGGACCATTATTTAATCCTGATGTTGCTAAGTTATGCAACAGACGGCTTATCCCCTATTCTCCCGGCTGCGGAACAGTGACCGAAATTGGGGTTGCGCAGGAATATGGGTGTGACCTGTGTAAAATATTTCCTGCAGGAAATGTAGGAGGCCCTTCTTTCGTTAAAGCAGTTCTTGCTCCTATGCCATGGTCCATGATAATGGTTACAGGCGGGGTAGAACCAACAGAAGAAAACCTCAGTGCCTGGATCAAATCCGGCGTAACCTGTGTAGGAATGGGATCTAACCTTTTCCCGGCAGATGTTATTAAAACAAAGGAATGGAATAAAATCACCGAACTATGCCGGTATTGTTTTAAAATAGTAGAAAAAGTCAGGTGAGTTTTAGTTTTTCTTCAGAGTAATATCAATTCGTCCGACATAAACTCCGGCGGCTCCTGTCTGATTTACAATTACGCCGTTGCCTTCAAAGTTCTTCACGACAACAGGGGCCTCAAGGAATGTGTGCGAGTGTCCTCCTATTATCATATCTACATTGGTAATGTTTTTGGCAAGTTCAATATCGGAAGGCCGTTCAATTGTTCCTCCGTCATATCCAAGGTGGCTCAAAACAATTACAACATCGCACTCTTTTTTCTCTTTTAACATCTTAGCAAGCTTGTTTACAACGCCAATCGGATTCTGGTATACAAGATTTTTTCTTGTATTTTCGGAAACATATCCTTTCAAATCAATAAGAACGCCTATTATTCCTATTTTCAGGCCTTTTTTATTGATTATCACATACGGTTTGACTATTTTCCTGAGTGGTGTTCCCGAAAAGTCATAATTGGCACATATTGTGGGATAATTTGCTTTTTTGAGTCTGTCGGCAAGCTGTTTTTGTCCATTGTCAAACTCATGGTTCCCGAGACATACCGCATCGTAGCCCATTGCATTATACAACTCGATTTCAGCGGCACCTTTGAACAATGTAAAATAAGGCGTTCCCTGATTATAGTCTCCTGCATCCAAAAGTAAAATATTTGGAAACTCGCTTCTCATCTTCGCAATATAGTTGGCCCTCCTCTGGAAACCGCCCATTCCTGCATTCCTGCCGCTTGTAGCCGGCTCTATGTTACTGTGAGTATCATTTGTATGCAGAATTACCAGATCCTGTGCATTAGACTGAAAAAAGAGAACAAGCATCAATATTGTAAGCAAAATCTTGCCGGATATATATCTGTTTTTCATAATTATTTGCTCTTTTAATCTGAATATTTCACTCTTCCGCTTATAACGGAGCCGATTTTTTCTCCTTTCGCAGTAAGGGTTGCAATTTTTTCAATAATTGCATCTCTTATGAGAAGGCCTGTCTCTTCAATTGCAACAGCATCTTTAAGCGCAACAACATTATCGCCTCCGCTCAGAAGAAAATCAATAGTTACTATTCTGTAGATTTTGTTGTCATCCACCGGCTTGCCATTTATCAGTGCCGATTTTAAGGTTCTGTCGGTTTCGTCAATTTCAAGTCTTACATTATCCGAAAGGGCTTCTACCCTGTTTTTGGCGAAAGATTCAAATAGCGCGCGAACAGTTTTTCCCTTCAGATCCAGGATTACAACATAGTTTTCAAAAGGGAAAACAGAATATACATCATACAGTCTTATATTTCCGGCCGGAAGAGCAGCGCGGATCCCGCCAAAGTTTGTGAGGGCAAAATCTACTTTCCTTGATGTTCTTGAACTTGCAAAATCCACCATTGCATCGGCAGCAAAATTTGAAAGAAGAGATTCCGGTCTTGCAGAACGCATCTCCTTAACCGAAACTCCTATAACCTCCTGCATCTTTTTGTCCATTTCCGGTTTGTACTTAGCAATTATCCCCTTAACAACCGGCTCTTCGGGTGTGTTCCAGGTTGAGTCCATAAGGACCCTGCTGCCTTTATATTCAAACCTGTTAACCTGTGCAATCGCAAGACTGCTCCATATTACAAGGGATATTAGTATAACGGTTTTCTTAAGCATATTAACTGTTTTAATATTTAAGCCATTTGATAAGGTCCTTGAAGGTTGCCTTCTTTCCATACATCAGAATACCAACCCTGTATATTTTTGCCGAAACATAAGTCATAAAAAGGAACGTTCCAAAAAGAAGCCCTATAGACAATGCCATCTCCCATACAGGAACACCGAAAGGAGCTCTTGCCATCATTACCATTGGAGAGGTGAATGGAATCATAGATCCCCAGAATGAAAGAGTGCTGTCCGGGTATTGAAAGGTATGAATCATTATGAATAACCCGATAATCAGAGGCAAAGTGACAGGGAATATAAGCTGCTGCGTATCGGCCTCGTTATCAACTGCCGAACCCACCGCTGCAAACATAGAGGCATACAAAAGATATCCCAGTATGAAGTATGCAAGGAACGCTAATATTATAGACACAAAGTCAACTCCCGAGAGAGCGCTCAAAACGTCATTCATAGGTGAGCTGTTTTCTGAAAGAGATGCAGTTACACTGGCCATATCTCCTGCTCCGGCACCACCCATAACAGACGATGTAACCTGCTCATTTCCGGCTAATTTATCCACGCCAATGAAAGACGACACACCAAATATTATCCCTACAGTGAGCCCAACCCATATAATAAACTGCAAAAGCGCAACAGATCCCACGCCGAGTATCTTGCCAAGCATAAGTTCAAAAGGCTTAACAGAAGATATTATTACTTCCACGATCCTGTTTGTCTTCTCCTCAATTACCCCTCTCATTACCATCGAACCGAACATGAAAATAAACATATATATCATAAAGCTGCTGATATATGCAATAGCCATGTATATTTCAACCATTCCCACCTTTTCGTCTCCCTCCTCGCCTATTGTAAAGGTTTTAATACTAACATTGGTTTTAATATCCTTCAATATTGTGTCCAGGTTTTCAATGTTGTATTTCTGAAGTTTGTTCTTCTCAACAGCCTTCTGAACACTGTTTTCAATCTCCTTCTTAGTGTCGATGTTTAACTGTTTGGTCGAAAGGGCAGTTACTGCAACATTTAAATTTGAGTCAAGAGGGGATACCTCAACCATTGCATAATAACCGCTGTTTGCAAAGTCTTTTTTAAGTGCATCGATGTTTGCATTGGCATTAAACTCGTAAATATACTCTTTTGAGTTTTTGAAGAAAGCCGCGCATACAGACGACTTGTCCACTACCAGAATTTTTTGTCCCTCTTCTCCGGACGAAAGTGTCATAATAAGAGAAGGCAGCACTACTAAAGCGGCAAAGAATATTGGAGTCAGGATTGTAAGAAAAATAAAAGATTTTTTCTTAACCCGGATTAAGAATTCTCTTGAAATTATAAGAAATAGTTTATCTGTTTTCATCAGTAAATAATTTTTATTCTAATGGTCTGATGGAACTCGCATGTATTATTTTTATGGAAGTCTGCGTTTATTGAACATGCTCGTTTCATATCTCTGAATTAGCTCACTAACTTAATAAATATATCATTCATCCTTGGAATCAACTCTTTATATGAGACAATGTCCACTTTTGTAATCAACTCTCCCAATACTTCGGAAGATTTAGAACCTTTTGTAACCTCTAAAACGGCTCTGCGGGCTCCTTTATGGTCTTCGTCCGAAACAAGGGTATAAAGAGAGTTGCTTACAACATTCACCTGAGAATCGGATCTGTAAAGAAGCTCAACTTCGTTTCTCCCGTGATCTCTGCGAATTTGCTCCAACCCGCCCGAAATAATCAGTTTTGACTTGTTAATAAGAGCAATATTGTCGCACAACTCTTCTACCGACTCCATATTGTGTGTGGAGAGAATTATAGTTGCACCATTTGCCTTCATATTCAAAATTTCATTTCTTATAATCTGAACATTTATTGGGTCAAATCCGCTGAACGGCTCATCTAAAATGAGAAGTGAAGGTTTGTGCAAAACAGTTGTAATAAACTGAACCTTCTGGGCCATCCCTTTGGAAAGCTCCTCAACTTTTTTGTTCCACCATGCCTGAATGCCAAATTTTATAAACCACTGCTTAAGCTCCCTGTTTGCATCTGCATGACTAAGCCCCTTTAAACGGGCAAGGTACAGTGCCTGTTCGCCTACCTTCATTTTTTTATACAGCCCTCTCTCTTCGGGCAGATATCCTATATAGGCTATATCCGATTGCTGAATTGGCTTTCCATTAAAAAAAACAGTGCCGGAATCGGGTACTGTAATTTGGTTGATTATTCGAATCAGGGTTGTCTTGCCTGCTCCGTTAGGTCCCAGCAGGCCAAACACAGTGGCTTTTGGAACCTCAATAGAGACGCTGTCAAGCGCAGTAAACTGGTTAAACTTTTTAACCACATTGTTACAGCTTATGATACTCATCCTCTGCTAAGATATTAATGTATTATTGAATTTATTGTCTTAAGAAAACAAAGATAAATAAATCACACTCTTACTCAAGATAAAATTCCAGAATTTTGGCAATTTCTTCTTTTATGATTTTATTAACAACGAGTGCAGCAACTGTAACGATGTCGTTTTTTGTTGATTCTCTGAATCTTACAATTGACCGGGCAACATATGCTCCAATATATGGATTTCTGGCGAGATCGTCTGCAGAGGCTTCTGACAGCTTAATCTTAACTACTTTTGACTTGTCTGCCCATACCTTGTCACAAAATACAGAGTATCTCTCTTTGTCAATTCCGTAGATATCCATTAGTTGTTCGCTTGACGCGAATCCGCCCAGTCTTGCCCTGTAGTCAATAATTTTCCCGGCAAAGTAAGGGCCAATTCCGGGTAGGGAAATCAAATCAATTGAGTCGGCGCTGTTAAGATCAATTATTCTCTTTGCATACGCCGGTTTTTGTGCGGAAAAGGCATTATTGAGAGTATCTGAAGTAAAAGACGGTTTCACACTATTATTCTCTTCTTCAGGAATAACAACATAGTCTTTAATCCTGTTGTAATTCTCTTTCGTGAGCAGATAAATTTTTGACAAATCATCACTCCGTTTGAATTTCCCTCCTTTACTCCGGTAATTGACTATTACCCTTGCCTCTTTTTTCGACAGGCCAAGCTTTAAAAGTCCATCCATTTCGATTGTATTGGGGTCAAAATAAAAAGGGACCTTATCTGTTTGGGAAGTTCCGGATTCAGTAACAGCAGCAATGTTTCTGTTGCCATTATGCGGCACTTGTTTTTCGCCTGACCTGTTTTTTTCGTCTTTCTGTGCCGCATCGGAGCCGGGTTCATTTACCGTAGTATTCCCGTTCCCGCTTATTCTGTTGTATTCTTCAACACTGTTAAACACAAACAGTAAGGCCTGAATAATAAGGACAATAAAAATAAGAATCACGACGCCTCTTGCGTGCGATTTTGTGACTTTCCCTCTCCCCTTCATCTCTCTCCCTCCCGAAAATTTTAATTGATTTTAATCTTTTGATTTCCCTCCCACAACCAGAACAATCTCTCCTTTGGGTTCATGTTTTGTGTACCATTCTGCCAGTTCTGTAACCGTTCCCCTCCTGTTCTCCTCGTAAAACTTGGTCAGTTCCCTTGAGACAGATGCCTCTCTTTCCGCGCCAAAATATTCTGCAAGCTGCAACAGCGTTTTAACCAGCCTGTAAGGAGACTCATAAAATATCATTGTCCTTGGCTCAGTGCTAAGTTCCTTCAACTTGGTCTGCCGTCCCTTCTTCAGCGGGAGAAACCCTTCAAAGCAAAAACGGTCAAGAGGAAATGCAGAGTTGACCAGAGCAGGGACAAATGCTGTAGCCCCCGGAAGGGTCTCGACATCAATTCCTCTGTCTTTGCAAACTCTTGTTAAAAGAAATCCCGGATCCGAAATCCCGGGTGTTCCGGCATCTGAAATCAGTGCGATATTTATTCCGGATTCTATTCTGTCTGCAACGCCTTCAACGCTCCTGTGCTCATTGAATTTATGATGGGACTCCATCCTGGTTTTTATGTCGTACTTTTTCAGCAGCACCGAACTTGTCCGTGTGTCCTCTGCAAGTATTAAATCCACCTCTCCAAGGATCCTTAAGGCACGAAGTGTGATATCCTCAAGATTCCCTATCGGGGTTGGTATGATATACAATTTAGACATCGTATCTTCTTCTCATAATCATCAGAAACCTGTATACTCCATTTGAATCCTCCTCCCACTCGGGAAACGCGCCCCTTATGTAATCCACTGCCTCGTCAAGAGTGTACATTTCATTAAGCCTCTCTATGCTGAGCCTGTATTGTTCCTCGTCGTCGTTGAAAAGTTCCTTTATAAAAAACAGTTTATCGTTGAGGGTTATTGCACTGCGGATATCCGAAACCTTTGGACCGGGCATATCAGTTTTCCATGAATGGAGCGAACCTCTTGCGGCATCAAGAATCGGAAGTTTATCATCAAACAGCTCGATCTCCTCACCCTCGTCATCTGAAAATAATTTTTGCGGTTCCTCTGCCAAAACAGCTTTTTTGGGCGATTGCGGAATATTTGGTATAAATGATTTTGACACATTAAGCTGAACGTCTGCAAATGCTCTTTTGAGTTCGGCAAATGCAAGACTGAGTTTTTTAATCTCTTCGTCACGGGCATTAAGGAGATTGTCAACTGGCAGCGGTTTATCCTGTTCGGCCTTTATAGTATTAAATTTTGCCCTGATTGTATCCAGAGAAATAAAAATCTCTTCCCATTTTAGCGGTGAAATAACTCTGGAATTTTCCAGAGTGTCAAGATCTTGTAATAATCCCGAAATAATTATTCTAATTTCGGCAACTTTATTATTATTTAGCATTCGAACTTTTTATCTTTGTATAGATACAAAAGTAAACAAAATGTTTTTAGAAAGCGCAAAAAAAGAGGGCTGGATTGAAGTGATATGCGGGTCGATGTTTAGCGGAAAAACTGAAGAGCTCATCCGAAGACTCAAAAGGGCTAAATTCGCCAATCAGAGTGTTGAAATATTCAAACCGATGATAGATGTGAGATACTCTGTTTCGGAAGTTGTTTCCCACGACTCGAATGCTATCAGGTCCACTCCGGTAGAATCACCTTCAAGTATTTTATTGTATGCCGGGGATGTGGAAGTTGTAGGTATTGACGAGGCCCAGTTTTTTGACAAGAGTATTGTAGACGTTTGCCAGCAATTGGCATCAAATGGTGTAAGGGTAATTGTTGCGGGTCTCGATATGGACTATCTTGGAAAACCTTTCGGGCCGATGCCCGATTTCATGGCAGTTGCCGAATATGTTACAAAAGTTCACGCAATTTGCGTAAAGTGCGGTAACCTCGCACATCATTCACATAGAATAACAAAAAGCGACAAATTAGTCGTACTTGGCGAAAAAGACGCCTACGAACCAATTTGTCGCCATTGTTTCAATGCGATTGCGAAATAACTATTTTGCCGGTGCAGCTTCAACAGCTTTACGAACAACCATAGCTTTGCCTTCGTGTGTAATGCGAGCTTCAGCGTTAACACCTGTGTAGTTTACATAAAGAGTGTCAGCACCTGCGAGAGTCATGTTACCAGTTACTTCAAGAGTTTGGTCACAAGTCATAGAACCTGTAAAGTTAACAGCTGCTTCTGCGATAGTAGCGATACCACCTAGAGTTACATTTGTGCTGTCATTAACTTTAACAACTGCTGTAAATGTGCTGTCAGCAATGTACTCAAGATCGATAGGGGCAGCGATAGTTTGAGTTGTAGGTGTTCCAAGTGAGTCAAGAACTGTAACAGTGATTGAGTCAACACCTGTCCACTGACCAACAAGTTGTTCTGAAACTGGTTTCTCTTTTGTTCCGCAAGAGATGAGAGCTACGCTGATTGCTGCAGCTGCAAGAATTGTTTGTACTTTCATTTTATAAAATGTTTTAGGTTTGTTTGTTAATTCGGCCGCAAATGTATAAAGTTTTTTCTTACAATGATACTTTTTTTAAACATTTTATAACTTTGCAAGCGAAATTTTTTTCCAATGAACCATTCCCAACTAAAAATCAGCAGGTCAAAACTGCTTGAAAACTACAATTATTTCCGCTCAAAACTCTCAAAATCAACCAAATTACTCGTGTTAGTAAAGGCGAATGCCTATGGGCACGGTGATGTTGAAATTTCAAGATTACTTGAAGAGTTTGGTGCCGATTATTTAGGCGTAGCCTTCCCAATAGAGGGCAAAAAATTAAAAAATGCAGGTATAAAGTTACCAATTGTTATCCTCACGCCGGGATATGACAATTTCGAAGAGATAATTCAAAGCGGACTTGAACCAAGTATTGTTAATTTTGATGCTGCAAAGTCCTTTGTTGCAGCAATTTCAAAACTTGGGCTGAAATCCTGGCCGGCACACATTAAGCTGGACACGGGCATGAGTCGTGTGGGCTTCATGAAAGAAGAGATAGACGATTTGAAAATCTTTCTTGAGACAAACAGATCTATTGATGTAAAATCGGTATTCTCCCACCTTTCGTCGGCCGAATATGATCTACACGACGATTTTACAAAGTCTCAGATTGAACTTTTTACATACATGTACGACATAATTGCACCGGTTTTTCCTGTCAGGCCCATTAAGCATATTCTAAATTCTTCCGGAATCGAGAGGTTTCCTGAATATCAGTTTGATATGGTCCGTCTTGGCATTGGAATATATGGTTCGACATATGTAGAAGGAAACACATCCCTTAAACCCGTGGCTTCCCTCGAGGCTCCCATTGTCCAGATTAAAACCGTCAAAAATGTTACTGTGGGCTATGGAAGATTTGGCATAGCAGACGAAGCGGGAAAGACAATTGCGAGTGTTCCGCTCGGGTATGCCGACGGTATAAACCGCCATCTCGGAAGAGGCAATGCCTCATTTGCAATTAACGGCGTTCTTGCTCCCACAATCGGCAATATTTGTATGGACATGTTTATGATGGACATAACAGGAATTGATGCAAAGGTTGGAGACACTGTTACAATATTCGGTGAAAAGCCGCTTGCGCTCGATTTGGCTAAAACCCTAGGAACCATAACCTATGAAATTTTCACCTCAGTTTCGGCAAGGGTGAGCAGAGTGGTTACGGAATAGAATCAGTTTATAATTTTAAATATCATCTCCTGCAGGAGCTCCCCTTCGGTTGCTTCTCCCCCTTCATTGCTTTTGCCCATATAGTCGTATTTCCTAATCTGGGCAATTGCATTCATGCATTTAACCGGAGGATAGTTTCTAATAGCAGCATCATATTCTTCTATGTAAAATGGAGGTATTCCAAGATATGCAGCTGCATCTCCCCTTCCTGCCTCCCTCTTTTGTGTCTTGATTGCATGATATTTAAGAATCTTGGTAAAATGGCTGAAAATTGAAGGAAGAATTTTCACAAGCGGATACTGTTTAGGATTTGACGAGAAGAAAAATACAATTTTGTAAATTTTCTCAATATTCTTATAGGACAGCGCTTTGTTTAGTTCAAAGACATTGTACTCCCTGCTTATTCCAACATTTTCCTCAATGTCGCCTACTGTGATTTTCTTGTGTCCCTCAGAGAGATTCAGTATGAGTTTATCAAGTTCTGTAACCAGCTTTCTCAGTTCGGTCCCGCTAAAGTCGGCAAGCAGCATCGATGCATGAGGGTCAATTTCCATTTTTTTCTTTGCCACGTACCTGTTGATCCAATCCACGACATCGCTGTCGCCAAGGGGAAACGATTCAAAAACAACTCCATCTTTGTTTGCAGATGCAATCTTGTATAGAGATTTTCTTTTGTCCAGAGACTTGTTTGTAAGAATTAAGACGAGGATTGTTGTGGGAAGTGGTTGTTTCAGATACTTTTCAAGATCTTCAAGGTCCTTTATTGCCTGCGCTTCACGCACTACCACAAGTTGCCTTGCAGCCATCATGGGATAGCGTCTGGAGGCCTCTATTACCTGTTTTATATCTACATCCGTTCCATAAAGAAGAAGCTGGTTAAAGCCTCTCTCTTCGGGCGTAAGTGCATTGTTCATTATCTCTTCCGAAATAGAATCGGAAAAGAAAGGCTCTTCGCCCATGAGTATGTAAAATGATTTGAACTTACCGCTTTTAACCTCGGCAAGAATCTTTTCGTAATGCGCAATGGCGTCTTTTATATTCTGTTTTGCCATAATTCTACCTGCGCTAAATTAGATAAAAAGGGTATAACCGGCAAATTTTATATCTTTGCTACCCTTATTATCATGCTGAAGATGAGAGTTACTGTTTTTGACCCGGTAAGGAAAAAGAGTGTTGCACTGACACCGGAAGAGAGTGTAAGACAGCAGCTTATAGAAATGTTAAATAAGACACTCGGAGCTCCTCATCATCTGATGAGTTGCGAATATTCTCTGGAGGCCGGTGGCAAAAAATACAGGGGGGATCTGGTAGTTTTCAGCCGTGAGGCGAAGCCGGTTCTTCTTGCCGAGTGCAAGGCCCCTTCTGTAAAAATAAGCAGGACCACTTTTGAGCAAATTTTGAAATACAATATGGCGCTGGGAGTTAAACACATCCTCCTCACAAACGGGCCGGATACATACTTTGCCACACTAAACCCTCAGACGAAGAGTTACGAATATAAAAGCGAAATTCCACCTTACGATGAACTTTCTAAAGAATAAAATATTTTCCGTAATATCAGAAGAGGCCGCAAATTCGGGAGTAAGAGCTTTTGTGATAGGAGGCTTTGTGAGAGACTGTTTTTTGGAAAGGAACAGCAAGGACATTGACATTGTTGTTGAAGGCAGCGGAATTGAACTGGCAGAAAGAGTTGCGAAAAAACTCAGGGTAAAGGTCGCTGTTTTTAAAAACTTTGGCACTGCAATGCTCAAATCCGGAGATATTGAAGTTGAGTTTGTGGGGGCAAGAAAAGAGTCATATCGTTCGGATTCAAGGAAGCCCATAGTAGAAGACGGCACAATAGAAGATGATCAGCTGCGCAGGGATTTTACAATAAATGCCCTTGCATTCAGCCTCCAGAAAGAGGATTTCGGGAAATTGTCCGACCCGTTTAATGGAGTAAAGGACCTCCAGGCAGGGCTAATAAGAACTCCTCTTGAACCGGACACAACATACAGCGACGATCCGTTGAGAATGATACGTGCAATTCGGTTTGCAAGCCAGCTCTCATTTACAATTGTTCCGGAGTCGATAGAATCTATTAAACGCAACAGGGACCGGCTTAAAATCCTCTCTACAGAAAGGATTTCCGATGAACTGAATAAAATAATACTCTCTCCAAAACCCTCCGTTGGATTCTACCTGCTGGAAGAGACAGGATTGCTTGAACTTATCCTTCCACAGCTTGTGAAGCTAAAAGGGGCAGAATATGTAGACGGGAAGGGACATAAGGAAAACTTTTCACACACGCTTCAGGTTCTTGACAACCTTGCAGCAATGAGCGACAATCTATGGTTGCGATGGAGTGCATTGCTCCACGACATTGCAAAACCGGCTACAAAGAATTTCGAACCCGGAATAGGCTGGACATTTCATGGTCACGATTACATTGGCGGGAAAATGGTTCCTAAAATCTTTCAGCAATTAAAAATGCCTCTGAACGAAAAGATGCGCTATGTTCAAAAAATGGTTCAGCTGCATCTAAGGCCAATTGCTCTCGTACAGGAAGTCGTTACGGATTCTGCGGTGAGGAGACTGCTTTTCGATGCAGGAGACGACATTGAAGATCTTATGATGCTTTGCGAAGCAGATATCACCTCAAAAAACGATAAAATAGTAAAAAAGCACAAGAAGAATTTTGCTCTTGTAAGAGAAAAACTAATTGAGGTTGAGGCAAAAGATGCAGTAAGAAACTTCCAGAATCCTATCACCGGAGAATACATAATGGAAGCGTACGGCATCGGGCCCTGCAGGGAAATTGGCGAGATAAAAGAGTACATAAAAAACGCCATCCTGGATGGCGTTATCGGAAACCATTTTGATGAAGCCCGGATTCTCATGGAGAAAAAGTGCTCAGAAATGGGGCTTAATAAATTGTTGTCTGAGGATTAAAGTTTGTCCACTTTGCCGTCCAGTTGTCGGTAGACAAATCGCTCCTGAATGCTCCTATAAAATTCACCTTGTCAAAGAAACTGCCTGAAACATTTGCGTCTGTAAAGAGGTTGACTTTACCTGTAAGAGGGCTTCCGGCAGAAGGACCCCAGCTTGCCCCTGCAGAGAGGCTGTTTGGCTGCTTTAAAGAGAGGTTTGCAATATTTGAGTATACAGTGTTGGAATTACCTGCTTTCTTGAAAAATGAAGACGAGAATGACTCCGCAGCTGTTTTGTCAAATGTTGATGCATTTATCGATAAAGAGTCTTTAAATGAACCGTCCTTATCGCTTCCGAGTATGCCCATTTGGGCAAAAATCACATTTTTGATGTTTAAATTTCCGTTTGTAGCAGCACTCTGTGTCTGTGAACCTTTGTCATTGCATATTGCAATACCTACAGGATAGCCAAAGGCAAGCGAGTTGTAGCAGTTGAGGTTTGAGCCTCTTCTAATTTGCATTGCCGCCTGATGCTGGCCAAGCTTGGAACCGTTATTGGGGTTATTGTTTCCTCCTGTTATATACGAGGTTGTATTTTCGAATTGCGGATCCTGCCCGATGGGTCCCACGAAGGTCATATTGGAAAATACCGGTTTTGTAATGGGAAGCTGATTTGGAGCATCGCTGTTGTTGTCGGACTCGAATCCGTTGGAAATCGATTTGTCTGCAATCCTCGGATCTCTTACTGCAAGACCAAACTGAATGTTTCCGCGGAAACCTGCATCGGTGTCAAAATCATCGTCCCAGCCATAGTACGAGACTATATATTTTGCACTTGCAGTGCCACCGAACCACTCAAATGAATCATCGTTTGAGTACGACACCTGAATATGATCCAGCCTGGTTCCTGACCCTACCGAGCCCATTGTGAGACCGTTAATCTCCTGGTCTGTTTTGAACGGATAACCGGCAAATTCTACTCTTACATACGACAAAACTCCTGAATTGTCTGCATCATCGTTTCCGCCGTGTTTTGAACGGGGGCCGCCTTCAATAATCATTTCGGTTTTGTTATTGGAAGCCTTGCCACATATAACTATCCCTCCCCAGTCGCCTGGTTTTCTTGAACCGGCCGGTTGGTTTGAAGTAAAAACTATAGGGAGGTCCTCTGTTCCCTGTGCAATAATTTTTCCGCCTCTTTCAACAATAATTGCAGCCTTGGTGTCTTTGTCACCTTTAATTACAGTGCCTGCCTCAATTGTAAGAGTTGCTCCGTCTGTTATGTATACCCATCCTTTCAGCACATAAACTCCCTTTTTAATAGTATGGTTTTCTTTAACTTCAAACTCCTGAATACCGCTGCCAATTTCATTCGTATTAAAAATCAGCTGCTCGGTTTCAACAGGAGGAACAGGCGGGACAGGGTTCTTCTCGCACGATGCCAGGTTCATTAAAACAACAGCAGTCATAATTGCATAAACTACTCTTTTCATTTTTTCTTATTATTAGGTATTATTAATAAAATTCTGATTATTAAAAATTTAACTGAAGTCCCAGATAAAAGTTAGCTCCCGGCTTAAAGCTTTTTGCAACCTGCTTCCTTTCGTGTATAACGCCCTGGTTGTCTATATATTTTGGATATTGTTCAAATACCACTTCCTGATTCAGGATGTCCTTAAAGCTTGCTTTTACCTCCAGAGTTTTTCCGATTTTTTTGCTAATCACGATATCGACCATATCTCTGGGGATTTCGTAGGTATCAGGGACATCATTGTTTATACTGGCTCCCGAGCCGGTGTCTACCCTGCCTATTCCCACTACTCTTTTTCCAATTCTGTTGTAAAGAATTCCTGCACTCAACCCAAGTTCGGGGTTATCATAGTACAATGAACTGTTTACAATGTATGGCGACTGGCCTTGCATTGGCCTGTCTTTTTCGAGTGAATTCTGCTGATCAAAATTCACATTACTGGAAATATACGCGGCATTCAAACCAAGAGTGAAACCCTTAATCCCGATGAAGTCAAGCTTTTTCCTTACGTCTATCTCAACACCGTAGTTATCGGCAGAAATGGCATTTTCAAATGTATACGTATATGACCCGCCTGCATCAAGATATGTCCATTCTATTGGATTGATAAAGTACTTGTAAAACAGGGCGAATGTTACGTACTCTTCGTTTGAAGGATAATATTCGTAACGGAGGTCGATGTTGTGAATTTTTGCCTGTTTGAGATCCGG
>Ga0116171_10001989_pt1 | contig 19811 bp, 16 predicted proteins | sample AD_JPNHW2_MetaG_FD_89798 | JGI IMG/M metagenome (GOLD analysis project Ga0116171, IMG submission 89798) | Active sludge microbial communities of municipal wastewater-treating anaerobic digesters from Japan - AD_JPNHW2_MetaG | ecosystem: Engineered > Bioreactor > Anaerobic > Digestate | place... | reverse complement strand
TTTGCTTTTGACGATGGCACTTCTGAGGCAGGATATGGAATTAACGGTCAGGGTTCAAGGAATGCCATGGTCGCCTGCAGGTTTGAATCATTTGTCCAGGATACATTAAGGGCATTGCGTATATGTTTCAACGACAGCTATCTGAATACAAACAAGCGATCGTTTGATATTATGGTCTGGGATGACAATGGCGGAGTTCCAGGAGACGTGATCTATTCTAAAGAAGGTGTAATGGTTGAACAAGGCAGTTCTATCAATGGTTTCTACACCTATTATTTTACTGAAAATATAATGGTAAATGATGTCTTTTATGTAGGATGGAAACAAACCACTGAGACATTCCTGAATGCCGGCATAGATTTGAATACATCCCCAAAAGGACGACAGTTTTACTGGCTCAACGGATCATGGAACGAATCGCAGGTATCAGGAAGCCTGATGATAAGACCTGTCCTTGGCAGTCCAATTATAACATCAATCGGTGATGTATATTATAATAAAAAGGAGGCAGTCAATATATGGCCAAATCCGGCGACCGATTATATTAATATTGATGCCGGTGAACTTATTATATCAGGGTCCGCTACGGTTGCTGTAATAGATATTAACGGACACAAACTGATTGACCGGACATACGAACAAAAGATTGATATATCTTCCCTGCATGAAGGTTTATATATTGTAATATTAAGTATTGACGGAAAGCCTGTAAGCTATAACCGCATAATCAAGATAAAATAGATAGCCTCATAAATGGAAGAAGAATCAGTCGAACAGGAGCTTTTTGAACATTTCAGGATTACAACCGACCCTAAACAATCGCTTTTAAGGATTGACAAATATCTGTCGGACAGGCTTCAGAATGCATCCCGGACACGGATACAGAATGCTGCAAATGCGGGAAATATACTTGTAAATGAAAATCCGGTAAAACCAAACTACAAAGTTAAACCTGGTGATGTTATTCAGGTGGTCCTGCCAACTCCTCCCAGGGAGACTGAGATTGTTCCGGAAAATATTCCTCTGAATATAATATATGAAGATGACGATGTACTTGTTGTAAATAAAGAAGCGGGGATGGTTGTTCATCCGGCTCATGGTAATTTTACCGGTACTCTTGTTAATGCTTTAATGTGGCATTTCAAGGATCTGCCATTGTTTAACAGCGGAGAGACCAGGCCGGGACTTGTTCACAGGATAGATAAGAACACATCAGGAATACTGGTAATTGCAAAAAACGAATATGCACTTAACAGGTTATCCAGACAGTTTTTCTATCATACGACAGACCGAAGGTACCAGGCCCTGGTATGGGGAGTACCTGATCCGCCCGAAGGAACAATAACCGGGAACATAGGAAGAAGTATAAGGGACCGTAAGATAATGCAGGTCTTTGACGATGAAAATCTCGGAAAGTCTGCAATAACCCATTATAAAGTACTGGAGAATTTTGGATATATATCACTTGTTGAATGCAGGCTTGAAACAGGACGCACCCATCAGATCAGAGTACACTTTAGTCATATCAGGCATCCTCTCTTCAATGATGAGGAATACGGAGGCGATGAGATACTTAAAGGAACAACATTCACTAAATATCAGCAGTTTATTAAGAATTGCTTCAGGATACTTCCACGTCAGGCCCTTCATGCAAAGTCTCTTGCATTCGACCATCCGGTGACAGGCAAAAGACTATCCTTCGATTCCGATCTGCCTGATGATATGCAACAGGTTATAGGGAAATGGAGAAAATATATAGCAGGAAGGGACATTGATGAATAGCAGGTAACCAATAAAGCTACCAGCTTCCGCCTGCACCCCCGCCACCGAAGCTGCCGCCACCGAAGCCTCCGAAGCCGCCACCTCCGCCACCGGAGAATCCGCCCCAGCTTCCGCTATGCGAGCTTCTGCCTGAAGATCCCATCATGCTCATCAGCATCCATAATGGCAATCCACTTGTACTGATATTTCTTCTGTTTGAACCGCCTGACCTGCCGAAAATGGAGGCTATAATTATAACTATGAATATTATTGCGCCAAGCGGGAATCCCTTATCTGAACTCTTCTTTGCTTTCATACCATACTCAGCTGCAGAGAACTCCCCTCTTGCAAGCGACATAAGAGTATTTGCCGCATTGTTGAGCCCTGTGAAATAATCTCCTTTTCTGAAGGCAGGAAGAACCTCATAATCGACTATCTCACTGCATGTCAGATCAGGAATCGCTCCTTCCAGACCATACCCCTGTGCAATAAAAACCTGTCCGTTTGAATCGGATGTTTTTGGTTTTACCAGTATAAGTACTCCGTTATTCAGACCTTTAACGCCTATCCCCCATTTTTCAGCCAGACGTTGTGCATAATCCGATTTATCATAACCATTCAGGGAATTAACAATTACTATTGCAATCTGTGTGGATGTCGAATCGTTGAATGACACAAGTTTATTTTCAAGAATACTTACTTCCTGTCCGCTTAATATTCCTGCGAAATCGTTAACCAGCCTTGGCGGGACAGGCCGTTCCGGGAAATCCTGTGAAAAAGTCTTGCTGGCTGAAAAAATGCAGAACAAGACTGCAAGGGATAGTAACCTCAACCATTTTTCTCTCATCATCATTACTCCCCCTTTAATTTATCAAATGAAATTTCGTCAGGCAGCTCATTAACATCATTCTCACAGTATGGGAAATGTGCCTTAAGTTGTTGACCGGCCATAATGATTCCCCCTGCAAGTCCTTCAGTGAATCTGCCTTCTTTAAAATTCTTTTGTAAAAACTTACTTATCTCGTCCCAGAAACCAACCGGTACTTTTGCGTTAATGCCTGCATCTCCTATGATTGCGAATTTCTTATCCGCTACTGCAAGATAAAACAGAACGCCGTTGCGTTCAGCTGTCTTGAGCATTCCAAGCTTTTTAAAGATCCACGCGGCTCTGTCAAGAACATCTTCCCGGCAGTAGGTCTCAATATGAACCCTTATCTCGCCAGAGGTTTCCTTCTCAGCTTCCTTTACAGATGCAAGAATCTGAGCCTGTTGTTCTTTAGTAAAGAACGTTGAAGCTTTCATCTATTATTATATGTATTAAAATCAGAATTTAACTTCAGGAGCCTTCTCAGCACCTTCCTCAGCATCAAAATATGGTTTTGCCTGGAAGCCGAACATGCCTGCAATAAAGTTTTGCGGGAATCTCTTTATATAAGTATTATATCCACGAGCAACGTCGTTGAATTTTCTTCTTTCAACAGAAATCCTGTTTTCTGTACCTTCAAGTTCCACCTGAAGATCTCTGAAATTCTGGGTTGCTTTAAGTTCGGGATATTGTTCAACTACCACCATTAAACGTGACAATGCTGATGAAACCTGGCCTTGTGCAGCCTGAAACTGCTTCATATTTTCTGCAGTCATTTTTGTAGGATCAATTGTAACTGAAGTAGCTTTAGCCCTGGCTTCGATGACCTGTGTAAGAGTAGTCTGTTCAAAATTTGCCGCTCCCTTTACTGTATTTACAAAATTGGGAATCAGATCTGATCTGCGCTGATATTGGGTTTCCACATTTCCCCACTGACTTGTTACACCTTCACTCATTGTAACCATTCCATTATATGCTTTGGTACCCCAAAGAATAATGCCTAAAACGATAAGAGCTATAAAACCAACTATAATAATTGAGATCAAACAACCTTTTTTCATATTAACATTTTTTTAATTTCTCCAAAGTTAACATATCTATTGATTATTCTCTAACTGATGGTTACATTAATTTTTTGTTACAAAAATGGTTTGTAAAATTTCTCCCGTTTTGCCCCAACAAAAATTGAACTGAATAATAAAAACAGATTGGCCAGGGGAATAGCATCTAAAAACTTTGTTTTTACCTCTTTCCTTATACAAAAAGAGTATTTTTGATGTGAAAAAATTACACTGAAAAATGAGAACTATAGCAATCGTTGCAGGCGGGGATTCTTCCGAATTTGAGGTTTCGGTAAAAAGTGCCGATGAAGTAAGAAAAGTACTTTCATCGAGATATCTGGTTTACATTATTATGGTACGGGGTACCAACTGGTATTGGGAAGACTCCAGGGGACGTTATCATAATATTGACAAGAATGATTTCAGCCTTTTAACCGACGATAACAGAATACGGTTTGATGGGGTATTTATTGCAATACACGGTACCCCTGGAGAGAATGGTCTGCTTCAGGGCTATTTCGACATGATGGGAATTCCTTACACAAGTTGCGGAGCTTTTTCGTCAGCTCTCACCTTTAATAAACAGGCTTGCAAGCTTTTTCTTAAAGAGTCCCGGATCCCAATGGCTGACGCCCTTCTCTTCAGGAAAGGGGAAAAGACAGATGCAAAAAAAATTATAAAAAGGATAGGACTCCCCTGTTTTGTCAAACCAAACGACAGCGGATCAAGTTTTGGCGTCTCAAAGGTAAAAAACGAGGAAGAGTTGCTCCCTGCCATTGAGACAGCTTTTAAAGAAAGCCACGAGGTACTGATTGAAGCCTTCATGGATGGAAGAGAGGTTGCCTGCGGTGTCGTAAAAACAAAAAGCAAAGCAATAATTCTTCCTGTTACTGAAATCATCAGCAAGAATGAATTCTTTGATTACGAGGCAAAATATACTCCAGGAAAATCAGATGAAGTGACTCCGGCCGACATGCCGGAGGCTGTTACTGATGAGATACAAAGACTAAGCTCGCTTATTTACGATCTGCTTGGATGCAGGGGTATTGTAAGGGTCGATTTTATTGTTATTGGTCAGAAACCTTATTTTCTTGAGATTAATACGGTTCCCGGCATGACTGAAGAGAGCCTTGTCCCAAAACAGGCAAAAGCCGCTGGCATTTCACTGGAAGAGCTTTATTCAATGGTGGTTGAAGCCATGTTTGAATAATGGCTCAGATATCATAATAGAAAATTTCGAAGTACAGATCATACGAGGTTGTATCAAAAGCCCTGTATTACCCCCCCCCCTAAAGGGGGTTTTGTAAGAAACTGGTATTCAGCAAGTATCCTTTATGCCAGCACTGACCGAAGCGTCAGTGGAATTCAGGGGTAGGCAAGGATTAAAATCTTTCGAGACAGCCTCATATGTATATCAGAGTTCCGGGCAAGAATATTTTGCTGAGTTCTGATTTTCAGCATTTTTTTCCTTAGCCATCCTGAGTGCACTGGTGGTTGTGTAATATTTTGTAATCATCCCAGGGACTTCCCATTCCGGCAATTTGCCCTCTTTCAGATATTCAAGATATCTGGATGTAACCTGTCCGAAATGCTCTTCATGGCTGACTCTGTATTTTTTAGGAATATTTATTTTCAATGAGTTTTTGCCGGAGGCTTCAATACTAAGACTATCATAGGGCAGAGCTGCCAGCGCATTTTTCAGTTTTATACTGAATTCATCCATCGGCATCCCTTTCACATTTTCGACATATAGGGTTGGGATATATTTCTCCTCTGCTCCCTGTTTAATGACAACATCACAGTTGGTTCCCCTCATAACCGAATAATGGGTGTCGCCTGTTCCGGCCGGAGCCTGGTATCTCCATTCAACTGAGATTTTGGCATATACCCCTTTTAGCTGGTATATCATCTCTCCGTTTGAGAACACATTAAGTTTTCCACATTTTACATCTTTCTTAAGATAATCGGGAAATGTATCAAGCCCTGTAACTCCTTTAAACTCTTCATGAGATATAACTGTAGGCCATCTCTTTGCCTCAACCATATTAACATCTGACGGATTCAATATCTGTTCCGGGAAACATTCCCACTGAACCATATCAACAAGATGAGTTGTTACATCGACAATTCCATCACCCTGTTGCTCTACATCAAAAAACCATGCCGGACGGATCAGCTGACTTCCGGAAACCAGTTTGGTAAAATGGTGAACACTTACTTTTGTCACAGCCGGCTCTTCTTTGGTCCCTTTTATCAAGGTTCCGAAAACTTCGTTGTTTTGTGAAAGCAGTTTCTGAAGAATTGTTGTTATCTCAAATCTCTCTGTCATAATATCATAAAGCAAGACTCCTTTCTCTTTTGCTGCAGCAAAAGCTGCCTGAAGAACCGGAAAATCTTCAGGGAAGATAATCATTGGTTTATCGGCCAGAACATTGAGCCCGGCATTGACAGATCGTGTAATATACTCTGCTTTTTTTCTGTTATTCCCTGATAATACAACAACATTTCCCTTCTTCTCTTCCAGCATTTTGTCAAGATAATCGGTGCCGGTATATACTATCTCATTCCAGGAGGTAGGATCAACAGGCCGGTTGTTATAAGCCTGAATTTTCTTGAGATGCTCTTTATAATCCGATCCCTCTGGTGCATATACATGAACATCTGGAGAAACCTGTTTGTACATAGATTTCTGAACCAGTGCAGCATGAAAATGACCGGGATCGACTGTAATTAATTTTACCTGACTTTTATTTTCCATTGAATCATTCGATTTACCAGACTGTTGCTTTGAGTTACCTGAACCGCAGGATGTAAGAATCAGAGTAACGGGAAGAATCATCAGAAGAAAATTTTTCATATGTAAATATTTAATTATTTAAGGTTCCTCCATACGGAAGAATCACGCATGATCGACATTGCAAAATTCATCAATCATGTGATTTTCATAGCATTAATGTTATATATTCAATACAGACCAAATTCAGTCATCATGGATAATCGGTCATCAATATCCACAAAGTTAAATAAATGCCAATTACATACAAGTATTCAATTTAAAAGATAATAAAAGCCAAAAAAACAGATCACCCTCTATTCCGGATAGTTTTTTACTGCATTAATAAATGCGTTTATGTTATTATTCTGGACGTTCTGAGGCATTCCACCACCGGCGGACCAGATAATACGATGGTCGCGGCCTGAAATCTCACCGAAAGATTTCTTCACTGCAGCAGCCACCTGATCGGGTGTCCCTGCAGCAAGAACATCGCGGGGAGGAATATTACCGACAAGTACTACTCCTGGGCCGGTGAGTTCCCGCATGGTTGCCATTGAATGGTTAAATGAGAAATTGAACATATTCACACCCATTTCGTTAAGATACTTTGCAGTAATCAATCCTTCGGCATCATTATGTAGAAATCTTGCTTTACTGTCTATACTATTGAATATATTTTTAAAGTAGGGAAGTGCAAATTCATTAAACTCATCCTCACCCACAAAACCGATGATGTCATCGAGTATCATAACGCCTTCAACAGACGGGAAGCACTCTTTCTGCCACGAAAGCCAGTCGCAGATAAAACCTGTGATCTTTTTTAAAAGTCTGTGAGTCCTTTCGGGTTCCATAGCAATGGCAAGCATGAATTCGGTTGTTCCCAACAAAAAACTGGCAATGTTCATTGGACCTCTTGAAACTGCAAATCTGACCTGATGATCAGCTTCATTAATTGCTTTCTGATTGTGTTTCAGACGACTGATTATAAAAGGCAAAAGCCCGTCAGTCTTAACATTTGGCTGGGGAAGAGAGTCTGCTTCTTCAATGCTTTTGAATAACTTTTCAGCATGTGGCAGACCATTTTCACAAAAGATCATTCTTGTACCAAATGCAGAAGGTTCAGTACACATTCCAAATTCTGACCAGAACGAAGGCATGAACCAGACATCAGGGAATGATTGTGCAGCCTTAAGATTAGATTTAAACCAAAGCTCATCGGAGGAGTAGTAGTCTGTATTTGAGATACCATACCAACCCGGTATCCAGGGACTGTCGATTATGAAGCCCACCGGCCGATAACTTAGTTTCCTCCCTTCAATTAATGAAATAAGATCATTCCATGAAGAATTACGCATAATATTATTCCATGTGTTTTAATAATCTGCATCCGTCCCTTTTTACGCAAGGATAAACTTCAGGATAACGGTTATTAAGTAAAGAGCGCAAAGTATATATAACTTTGCGCTCTATTGATTTATTATCTTTTCTGTTATTTTATTTTCATCATTTCATCCCTTTTTGCATCAACAGGGTTGCATACACAAACCAGGTTACGGTCGCCAAAACCATCGTCAACACGACCTACTGAAGGCCAGAACTTATTTTCAATGACCCATCTACGCGGGAAGGCAGCTTTTTCACGATCGTAGATGTGTTTCCATTCATTTGCTGTTACAACCATTACTGTATGTGGTGCATTATGCAGAACGTTATCTTCTTTATCAGCTTTCCCGTCTTTTATTTCCTTAATCTCATTCCAGATTGATTTCAGAGCATCAATAAATTTATCCAGTTCCTGAAGTGACTCTGATTCAGTTGGTTCTACCATTAAGGTACCATGAACAGGGAATGAAAGAGTTGGAGCGTGAAATCCATAATCCATTAACCGTTTGGCTATGTCTGATTCGGAAATTCCTGTTTCTGTTTTGAAGTTCCTGCAATCGAGGATCATCTCATGTGCAACAAATCCGTTTGTTCCGGTATAAAGAGTTTTATACCATCCCTTCAGGGATGCAGCAATATAATTAGCGTTAAGTATTGCATATTTTGTTGCCTGTGTCAGGCCAAAGGATCCCATCATTAATATATATGCATGGGAAATAGTAAGTACAAGAGCACTGCCGAATGGTGCACCCGAAACAGCAGTGGTACCATGGCTTCCACCGGAAGTAATAACCGGATGGGTAGGAAGGAACTCGGCAAGCTTATCACTTACAAGTATTGGTCCTACTCCCGGGCCTCCCCCTCCATGAGGTATTGCAAATGTCTTATGCAGGTTCAGATGGCAGAGATCAGCTCCTATATGTCCGGGATTTGTAAGACCCACCTGTGCATTCATATTTGCTCCGTCCATGTAGACAAGTCCTCCGTTTGCATGGACAATATCTGACATTTCCTTCACGGCAGCTTCAAATACGCCATGCGTTGACGGATAGGTGATCATAAAACAGGCAAGATTTGATTTATGCTCTTCTGCCTTTTTCTTCAGATCTTCCACGCTGATATTGCCTTTCTCATCGCAATCCACAACAACCACCTGCATACCTGCCATGGCAGCGCTTGCAGGATTTGTCCCGTGGGCTGAAGATGGTATTAAAGTAACATTTCTGTGCTCTTCACCCCTGCTCAGATGATACTGACGGATAACCATTAATCCCGTATACTCACCTGCCGCACCTGAATTTGGCTGGAAAGTGACCCCTGAAAAACCTGTTATTTCTTTCAGAGCCTCTCCCAGTTCATTAATAAGCTGATAATATCCCTGTGCCTGATCTCTTGGGACAAAAGGATGAATATTCCCGAATTCAGGCCAGCTCATTGCGAACATTGAAGTTGCAGGATTCAGTTTCATTGTACAGGAGCCGAGAGATATCATGCTGTGAGTAAGGGAGAAATCCTTTCTTTCAAGCATCTTGATATATCTCATCATCTCAGTTTCGCTGTGGTATTTTGTAAAGGCTCCTTCTTTAAGGAAATCTGATTTTCTCATGAACTCCTTATCAATTGAATTGCACTTGCAATAAGATTCAATCTGAACCGGATCTTTCCCCATAGCTTTTGCAAAAATTCCGGCAATCGTGTTTATCTCTTTAATTGTTGTAACTTCATCAGTACTGATGATTACTGATTCTTTGTCAGGATAAAAGAAGTTCATTTCTGATTCAAGCGCCAGTTTCTCAATATCGCCGGCTGAAATGTTTTTTGGGAGATCTATCTTTATCGTGTCGAAGAACATGGAGTTCACCTGGTTATAACCAAGATCCTTAAGGGCACAACTCAAAGTACATGCCGACCTGTGGATATGTTCCGATATGTTTTTTAAACCTTCCGGTCCGTGGTACTGGGCATACATTCCCGACATTGTTGCAAGCAGAGCCTGTGCAGTGCAGATATTTGATGTTGCCCTCTCCCGCTTGATATGCTGCTCCCTTGTCTGCAGTGACAGTCGTAAAGCATTATTCCCCTGGGCATCGACTGAAACACCTATGATACGTCCGGGCATGCTTCTCTTAAGTTCATCTTTTGTAGCAAAATAACCTGCATGAGGTCCGCCGAATCCCATTGGCAATCCGAATCGCTGAGATGATCCCAGGACTATATCTGCTCCCCATTCCCCGGGAGGTGTAAGCAGTGCCAGACTCATCAGATCTGCAGCAACACCAACAAGCACTCCGGCGCCATGAGCCTTTTCAGTAAATTCTTTATACCCTCTTATCTGTCCGGAAGCAGAAGGATACTGAATTATTGATCCGAAAAACATATCATTGAAGACCACATCGTCATATTTCCCGATAACGAGTTCTATCCCCAGTGGTTTTGAGCGGGTCTGGATTACATCGAGTGTCTGAAGAAAGATATCTTCATCAACAAAGAATTTGTTTGCCCCTGCTTTTACTGAAGCTCTCGATCTGGCATTAAACATCATTATCATAGCCTCAGAAGCTGCAGTTGCCTCATCCAGTAATGAGGCGTTGGCTATTTCCATACCGGTAAGCTCAATCACCATAGTCTGAAAATTCAGAAGCGCTTCAAGCCTGCCCTGGGATATCTCTGCCTGGTAAGGGGTATAAGAGGTATACCACGCCGGGTTCTCAAAAACATTACGTATAATAACCGACAAGGTTGCTACTCCGTAATATCCCTGCCCGATGAATGAACGGAACATTTTGTTTTTATGACCCAGTGACCGGATATGATTAAGGTATTCAAATTCACTCATTGCTTCAGGCAACTTCAGGTGCTCCTTAAGCATTATGGACTTTGGAATTGTTTTCTCAATTAACTGATCAAGAGAATCGACACCGATAGTTTTCAGCATTTGTGGTATTTCATGATCACGCGGACCATTATGCCTTGAAACGAACTTATCTGATTGCATATATTATATGTTTAATGTGAAATTTTAACAGCTTGAATTAATGAATTTTAAAGTGCAATAATAAGAAATCATACTAATTAAAAACAGGATAATTATCAGGAGATATATGGATTTGACCTGATTTCATCACCTATCGTCGTTGCACTTCCATGGCCCGGATATACAACCGTCGATGGAGAGAGCACTAGCAGCTTTTGCTGAATGCTCTTTATCAGAATGTCATAATTGCCTCCGGGAAGGTCTGTTCTTCCTATGCATCCTGCAAAAAGAGCATCACCGGAAAAGAGACAATTGTTTTTTTCGCTGTAGAAAGCAAGACTCCCTGCAGAATGTCCAGGGACTTCAAGAGCAATAAGTTCTGTAGTACCAAAAATCATTATTTTGTTGTCAGAAATAAATCCGGCCGGTTCAGGCGGAGTATCCATAGACAATCCGAAAAGTTTGACATCCCTCTCTGCATTTCTTAAGTTGTATTCTTCAGATTTGTTGCAAAATGTCTTTAGGTTGTACTTTTCGAGTATAAACCTGTTACCAAAAACATGATCGGGGTGACAATGAGTGTTAAGAAGCAGGACTGGATTAAGATTTTCTGATTCAATAAGATCAGTCAGTTCAGCGAACTCAACCCTGTCATAACAGCCGCAATCTATTATTGCGCAATCACCTGATTTATCTTTAAGTATATATGTGTTTTCACGAAATGCCGAGAAAACCAGTTTAAATATTTCCATAGTAAATTATTTTCCGTTTACAGTTCCTTTAAGCATGGGGACAAAAACAAAGTCACCGTGCTCTGAATACTCAAAATCATCTTCTCCTTTCCTTTCCACAACCGTCATCACTTGTGAGTCAGAACTTCCAAGAGGAATCACCAGACGTCCCCCCACTTTAAGCTGTTGCAGAAGGGTTTGGGGAAGTTCCGGGGCAGCAGCTGTAATTATTATACCATCATAGGGGCCATAAAGGGGTTTTCCTTCATATCCGTCACCATAGAAAAAATCGATCTTGTATCCTAATGATCCCAATGTAGCCTGAGCCTTAATAAAAAGATCCCTGAAACGTTCAATGGTATAGACTTTAGCTCCCATCTGTGCAAGCACTGCGGCCTGATAGCCTGATCCGGTCCCTATTTCAAGGATTTTATCTCTCTTCTTAACATGCAAAAGGGATGTCTGAACGGCCACGGTATATGGCTGTGAGATTGTCTGGCCCGAAGAAATGGGAAAAGCCTTATCGACGTAAGCATGATGAAAAAAAGCAGGATCCATGAAAAGATGTCTTGGTACTGAGTCTATTGCCATTAATACAGCTTCATCATCAATTCCTTTCTGCCTGAGTTCTGCCACTAGTTTTTTACGTTTTCCCTTAGCCTCAAAAGTGTCTGTCATCTGATAAAAAGAAGTATGTTAAATATCAGACAAAAATATAAAAAACCTGAGATAGCCATCCTGTTAAAATGCACTCATTTCTTTTTATATATTTGTTGCATGAATCATGTCCGACAAGACTGCCAAACCTTATTAAAGACGATACTCGACTATTTAGGTTCCATGTTGGGACTCGTTTTGTTATGTCCTGTCATCATTATACTTTCCATAGCGATTTTGATCTCAGGAGACGGGCCTGTAATATACTCTCAGAGGCGTATCGGAAAATCAGGAAAACCTTTTACCATATACAAATTCAGAACAATGCGCAATGGAGAAGAGAGTACTCATCTTCTCTCCGGTAAAAAGGATACAAGAATCACTCCACTGGGAAGGTTTATGAGGAAGCATAAACTGGATGAGATACCAAATTTTTTAAATGTTCTTAAGGGTGATATGTCTATCGTTGGTCCACGACCCGAACAAAAATACTATATTGACAAGCTCTTGCTGAGAGCTCCACAATACAAACTTATTCAAAATGTCAAGCCGGGTATTACCTCATGGGGGCAGGTGAGGTACGGGTATGCATCGAATGTTGATGAAATGATAGAACGACTCGACTATGACCTTTTTTACCTGGAAAACAGATCGCTTATATTTGATCTGAAGGTCGTAATATATACAATTGGAATTATTTTTGAAGGAAAAGGAATCTAGGATAATTCAAGAGCAGCAGGAACAGGCGGGTAAAAAAATTTACAGGGAGATTTTATCCAGAGGTTTATACAACGGACCTGTCTGAAGTAAAATACTTTCATAAACAATCACTTCATTAACCGGAACCTTCTGAATCTCTGTATCGTGATACCTCTCGAGCAGTTTTTTCAAGACATCTCTGTCGCTGATATGTTTTATACGGCCCAGGGTCAGGTGAGGTTTGAATGGCCGGTCCTCAATAACCACATCTGATGCGGCAAGTCCGGCTTTCACCAGTTCATTAAGCCGTATCATTTTATCGTTGTGTCCTATCCCTGTCCAGATGATACGGGGGTCATTCATGCTTTTAAAAACACCAGAACCTTTAAGAATTAAATCAAACCGTCCCGATCCTTCACATTTTTCCTTTAGTCTTTCGCGAATGACTTTTACCTGCTTCTCGGCAGTTTCACCAAGGAATGCAAGTGTTATATGGATATTATCAGGGTTTGTCCAATTGATTTTTTCATTTTTCAAACCTTCCTTTAACGATGCGATCATTCCCTGAAGACACTCTTCCGGTTCGACCCTGACTGCAACGAATATCCGTTTCATCTGTTGTTCTTTATTATGTAATCGTATTATAGTCTGCCTGCATCAATTTCGAGAATGATATACTCAATAAGAGCATCATCCCCATACCTGTCATATTCAGCTTTCAGGCTTGTCCCGAATATGCGGGCTATCCCCTGCCAGAAGGCGGCAGAAAATTTTCCCCGGTAATCTCTTATCAGATCAAATGATGTATTCTGTGTCTCCCTGTCAATCAGCTTAATCAGGAGTTTTCCCTGTGTTAAGGTCATATGCTTCATATCATCTTCATATTGTGCAAGAAGATTCTTTTCAAGGTTTTTAAGATAACGCTTCTGTTCCTTTTCATCAGTAATATTCTTAAGTTCAGAGTTTACCTCATCAAGTTTTTTTCTCACTATAAGAGCATAAGGATATACTTTTTTGACATTATGTATTAGTCTTTCGTACTTATGGTATTCATTTCTTCCGGCTCTCCCGTGACGGGCAACAACAGTAACCTCTTTTATCTCAACCTCAGGCATGACGACCCCTGCTCTCTCCACCTCCTGCAAAAGATACGACCGTCCAGGAAGAGTATCATTTTTACTTTTCGATGTGTCAACCTGTCCTGAAAGATCAGCCGTGAAGGGAAATAATATCAATATGCCTAATACCAGTCTCAACTTAAAATATTTTATCAATAGTGTCCGACTAAAAACATAAGATTCTTCGCTTCGCTACTAATGACAACTACTTAGAAGGTTGTGGAGAGAATGAGGTGGTTGGCGGCTGGCGCCGCCAACCACCTCATTCTCAAAAACACAATTATCTGTCATTCTGAGCGAAACGAAGTGAAGCGAAGAATCTCATGTTAATTTCACAAATTATCCGTTTAGTATTAATATTTTATACAAATGTATCAAAATATAGGCCACGTTTTTGCGAATTAGCCGGCACGGCATGCGGAAATCTAATGCTTCTGGTTTTGCATTCAGCATATTTAAAAGTAAATTTGTTAAAAGCGTTATTATGGCATTAGAAGTTGAAGATCTTGATAATCAGGACAGGTTCAGACAGATAATGGAAATATCTTATCATGATCTTGTTCAATTTATTATTGATTATCTGAAGAAAAGGTCGGGGCTCATCATCTTTTACTGGTCAGTCTGTCTTGTTTTTCTAACAATTGCAGTTATCACGATAATAAATATTTCGGGCTATTATACTCTCAGAAAAATCATTTTCCACTCTGCCATTGGATTTATTATTCTTCCAATAATCAGTATCCCTGTTCATGAGCTTTTACATCTTATTCCATATTTCATCTCAGGTGCAAGAAAATTAAGGGTTGGAATGGATCTTAAGCAATGGCTTTTCTATGTCACTGCTCACAGGTACGTCACTCCCCCTGTTCAATTCATTGCTGTGGCTGTTATACCTTTTTTTATGATCAGTCTGTCACTTATCCTTCTAACCTTTTTTCTTCCGGGATTATGGAAATGGAGTCTGTCAGTGTTTCTTTTTGTACATGCAACCATGTGCGCAGGTGATTTTGCTTTGTTGAATTTTTACTTCGTTAACCGCGAGAAAAAAATATATACATGGGATGATGCTGATAAGAAAATGGCATATTTTTATGAAGAGATATAGGGAGACTGGAGACTGGAGACCGGAGAACGGAGAAGAGAGACATAGGGAGCAAGTGGATCGTATAAATGAAAGCCGATATTATCAATATTGGACTTAATAATAACCATCAAAACAACCAATTAATTATTAATAAAATGAGAAAAACTCTGACATTTATCTTACTGTCTTTTATTACCCTGAGTAGTTATGGGCAAAGGAAAATTGTGAGGTTGCCAGACCTTCCCGGTTATGTCACCCTTAAATGTGATTTTCATACGCATACTGTCTTCTCAGATGCAAACGTATGGCCAACAGCAAGAATCGATGAAGCGTTACGCGACGGTCTTGATGCTCTTGCAATAACCGATCATCTTGAGTACACTCCTCATAAGGATTTTGTTCCTGCTGACTTCAATGCAGCCTGGAAAATCGGAGAATCTTATGCAAAGGAGAGGAACCTGATCCTTGTACACGGAGCCGAAATTACCAGAAAAATGCCTCCCGGGCATGTAAATGCTCTGTTCATTACCGATGCTTCACTTCTGGCACAGGATTCAGTATGGGATTGTTATGAAGCAGCAATAAAACAGGGAGCTTTTCTTCTATGGAACCATCCGGGTTGGAAAGCACAACAACCTGATATGATTCCCCGTATGTATGAGATACATGAAAAACTTCTGAAAAAGGGATGGCTGCATGGAATTGAATTTTTCAACGATAACGAGTATTATCCTCTGGTTTTTAAATTCTGTCAGAAATATAATCTGGCAATTATGGGTAACAGCGATGTTCATGGAGTCATAAGTGAAATATACAGGAGCCCTGAATATACAAACAGACCGATGACCCTTGTTTTTGCTAAAGAGAGAACCAGTGATGCCCTTAAGGAGGCCATGTTTGCCGGACGCACAATGGTTTATTTCAGGGATATTCTGGCAGGAAAAGAAGAATATGCAAAACCATTCTTCTACCAGTGTATCAAAGTTGGCAAACCATACTATGAAAATGAGAAGAACCTCTATTTTGAAGTGACAAATAACTCGGATGTTCCATTCTACCTCATCAATGGTGTTCCCGATGCTCCGGCATCAATAACCCTGGCTGCCAATTCGGTAACAAGGGTTGTTGTAAGTAAAAAGGTTACAAAACCTCTGGTTTATGATGTCCGGAATGTGATAACAGGAGAAACCGATGTTCTTAAGATAGAATTGAAATATTGAATCTCCCGCCGGGATCCCTGTGGTGCTCTGAGTATTCTTTAAGATCTCTGTGCAAGTTGTTTCATATTACACTGATGATCAAAGAGAAGATGCAGGGAACCACAGGGTTTCAATCAGAACTTTTCCTTCGCCAGTTTCAGAATGTCATCATCCTTAAGAATCGGTCTGATCCTGAAGGAGTATTCATATTTCGTTGCGAGAAGCCGATATTGCGGATGTATCACAGCTCCCCATGAATCGTCACCACCTACTCCCATCTGACCCAGATCGACATTCAGGTTGACCAGATCGCGTGGTCTGACATCAGAAATATGAGTATTTGCTGTTTTTGCATCTTTCCTGTACTGCGATAATTTACCCGGTGATTCAAAATCGTCATGGATATTTTTCAGGGCAGCAAAGCAGATGAGCGGATTTCCGCTGACAAGAATTCCTGACCCGTTGTCGTCAGTCAGGGTAAGCCATCTGGTATCGGTTTTATAACCATTTTCCTGCGGTCTGACATAGGGAACATACTGATCAGCAACAGTGCTTTCATAGAGCCCGACATCTGCAGATGTTTTTCTGTCGGCATAGTTTTCATGAGGGCCGCGTCCGAGCCATTTAAGGTTAGAAAACGATTCCGGAAGCTGCATCTGCATTCCCATCCTCGGTATCTCAGGTATGCTTTCTGAAATCTTTGAGAACTGGTTCTTAATGACCAGATCTGCTGATCCATAAATGGTGTATGATGTTGCATATCCTGCTATCTTTTCTCCTTTAGCCCCTCCGATATCATAGGTGAAGCTGACAATAACCTTTCCTGGTTCCGGTTGAGTGATGCTTGCCTTGGTAACTGAGCTCCTTTCTCCGGCTTTTTTCCAGACTCCGGAAATCTTATCCATCCCATAGCCATAGTCATTATCTGTAGGAGGTCTCCAGAAATCCGGTTCAGGACCTTTCTTAAACAATTCAATCCCTTTATAAATGTACGATTCAAGTCTGCCACTTACCAGATCGAAAACAAGTTTCATTTCACTTCCGCTCACTTCAAGTTTTTTGTTTGCCGTATTCGTCTGAAGTACAGTAAGCTCATCTTTTTTTGCCGAAGCCTGTTTGCTTTCTACTGGAAGCTTAAACTGTTCCGATGCATAAATATGGTCTTCCGGAACACCATTCCATTCGTCTCCCCTGTTTGCATTAATATTCAGGAAATACTCAGTACCCGGGACAGGATCAATCTTTTTGAACGGCAGCTTTACTTCTTTATCGGTCTTTGGTTTGAAATCGGGAAATGAAAGCTTGCCCGATTGAACAGCTACGCCATCAGCAACAATCTCCCATTCAAAGTTGAATTCGGAAAGGTTTGTAAAATCATATCTGTTCCTGATTTTAATTACACCTTCAGCCAGATTGACCGGAAGAAATTTAACATACTGATAAACTTTATTTACCTCTGCAAGGCCCGGATGAGGGGTTCTGTTTGGCCAGACAAGACCGTTTATGCAGAAGTTACCATCGCTTGGGACACCTTCCTCACCAAAATCACCGCCATATGCCCAGAATTTCTCTCCGCTTTCATTTGTCTGGAGTATTCCCTGATCGACCCAGTCCCATATAAATCCACCCTGCAGTTTCGGATATTTTTCAATCACATCCCAGTAATCCTGAAGGTTACCTGTTGAATTACCCATTGCATGTGCATATTCGCACATTATCAACGGTCTGTCATTTTTCGGGTCTTTTGCATACTTTTCTATATATTCTATTTTTGAGTACATGGGACACCATATGTCTGTATGCCGTTCAGGTGCATTTGTACTGTGCTCTGCACGTTCGTACTGAACCGGACGGGTTTTATCTCTTCCTTTTATCCATTTGTAGCCATTAAGAAAATTATGCCCATCGCCGGCTTCATTCCCCATCGACCAGATGATAACAGAAGGATGATTTTTGTCTCTTTCAACCATTCGTTGCATCCTGTCGAGATGAGCAGCGGCCCACTGAGGTTTGTCTGCAATGGTGACATCTTTATCATAACCTATACCGTGCGATTCAACATCAGCCTCATCGATAAGATACAAACCATATTTATCACACATCTCATACCATAGCTCCTGTTGCGGATAATGTGATGTACGAACAGCATTTATATTATTGCTTTTCATTAAGCAGATATCCTTCAGTATTGTTGCTTCACTTACCACATGCCCGTTTATCTCATCGTGCTCATGCATATTTGTGCCTTTGAGTAGAACAGCCACACCATTCACAAGCAATTGCGATTTTACTATCTCAACTTTACGGAATCCCACTTTTGTACTTACGCATTCAAGAACACTTCCGCCCTCTTTTTTAAGAGTGATGATCAATGAATACAAATTGGGATTTTCAGCTGACCATTTCTTAATATCAGGAAGTTTCGCCATAAAATTGACTACTCCTTTACCATCAGATATTTTTGCGTCTGCCGACTGGTCATATATTTTGTCTGAACCATCAAAAAGAGAAGCTTCAATTAAATAACCACCATTATTTGTATTCAGGCTTTTCAATGAAACATCCAACTTAAGAAGTCCGTCATTGTAATTATTTTCGAGATCACCGACTGCAAAAAAATCGTTAATAAATGTTTTGGGCCTTGCATGAAGGAACACGCTCCTTTGTATACCACTAAGTCTCCAGAAATCCTGATCTTCAAGGTAACTACCATCGCACCAACGGTATACTTCGACAGATATTGAATTATTCCCGCTCTTCAGATATTTTGTAATATTAAATTCGGCAGGCATTTTGCTATCCTCGCTATAACCGACAAGTTGTTCATTTATCCATACATAAAACGCCGAGCTTACAGCGCCGAAATTAAGAAACACCTCTTTCTCCTTCCAGTCAGAAGGCACTTTGAAAGTTCTTTTATATGATCCTACCGGATTCCATTCATGTTCGATAAACGGAGGATTCATTTTGTGAGGATAGGTAATATTAACGTAAATCGGAACATCATATCCTTTCATCTGCCAGTTAGACAGGACAATAATATCCTTCCAGTCGTGTGTATCATAATCATCTTTAAAGAACCAGAACGGTCTCTGATCTGGTGACTTGACCCAGTGGAATTTCCATTTTCCATCAAGCGAAAGATAATTCGCAGAGTTTGTTTTTACTGCTTCCAATGCACTTTTCTCGTCAGAAAAACTAACCATGGTAGCATGAGGCGCCTCCCTGTTCTGATTGAACATTTCAGGATTTTCCCAGTCACGTGGTTCTTTTTCCGTGAAGGGGACACCCTCATATTTACTTAGTTTCTTACATGCCGACAATGACATTGCAATCAATAATATACAGACTGATATTCTCTTCATGGACTATATTTTTATATCAAGGTAAAAGTAATAAAAAACGAAGAAAGACTTATTGAAACAATACGGATAAGTATATTATCAATTCATAATTACAATGAAGTCTAATTTTCCCATGTCACAGGAGCTGACTTCATGAGA
>Ga0116171_10001988_pt1 | contig 19814 bp, 10 predicted proteins | sample AD_JPNHW2_MetaG_FD_89798 | JGI IMG/M metagenome (GOLD analysis project Ga0116171, IMG submission 89798) | Active sludge microbial communities of municipal wastewater-treating anaerobic digesters from Japan - AD_JPNHW2_MetaG | ecosystem: Engineered > Bioreactor > Anaerobic > Digestate | place... | reverse complement strand
TCGTCCTCAACCCCGGCGCCGAGACCACCGCCCAGCCGCGCACGTACGTCATCGAGGCGACCGTCACCGGCGCCGACGACCAGACCGTCACCGCCGTCCAGCAGGTCGTCGCGGTACCGCCATTCGTGCTCGGTCTGCTGGCACCCCGCTTTCTCGCCAACGCCACGACCATCGAGCCGCAGGTGCTGGTCCTGGGGGTGGACGACAAGCCCCTCGCCGGGCTGCCGGTGACGGTGCGCCTCAAGCACCGCCAGTGGCACTCGGTGCTCCAGGCCTCCGACTTCGCCCAGGGACAGGCCCGCTACCTCACCGACGTGGTGGACGAGCAGATTTCCGAGACCACCGTGACGAGCGGCACCGAGGCCATCGTGGTGCCCCTGACGATCCACACCGCTGGCGTCTACATCGTCGAGCTGGAGGCCGCCGACCGCCTGGGACGCTCCCAGGTCGTGTCCGTGGACCTCTACGCAGGCGGGCCCGAGCCCGTGAGCTGGCCGAAGCCCGCCACGCCGGTCTTCACCATGGCTTCCGACAAACCGGCATACGACCCGGGCGACACCGCCAAGTTGGTCCTGCAAAGCCCCTTCCAGGTGGCGCGAGCGCTGCTCGTGGTGGAGGCCCCGGAAGGTAATCAGTACCGCTGGGTCAATGTGTCCGGTGGCGCCGCCACGGTGGAGGTGCCGGTGCTGCCGACCTTCGTGCCGCGCCTGCCGGTGCACGCCGTGCTCATGCGGGGGCGGGTTGGGGGCTCGGCGCCGGCCGCCGGCTCGACCGCCGACCTTGGCAAGCCCACGACCATGGCCGCCACCACGTGGCTGGCGGTCAACGCGGTCTCGAACCGCGTCGAGGTGACACTCGCGCACCCCGAGAGGGCGCTCCCGGGCACCAAGGTCGAGGTCACGATCAGACTCGCCGACCCGAAGGGCCATCCGCTCCCTGGCGAGGTGACCCTGTGGCTCGTCGACGCCGCGGTGCTGGCCCTGGGGCGCGAGCAGCGCCTCGACCCCCTGCCCGACTTCATCGACCCGGTGCGCTCACGGCTGACGGTGCGGGACACCCGTAACCTGGCGTTCGGCGAGCTCGCGTTCGCCGAGCTGCCCGGCGGCGACGAGGGCGAGGAGGGCGGGCTGCTCGAGCGCACCACGGTGCGCCGCAATTTCAAGAGCGTGCCGTACTACAACCCGGCGATCCAGGTCGGGCCCGACGGCGTCACCACCGTCACCGTGGAGTTGCCGGACAACCTCACGGTTTTCAAGCTACGGGCCAAGGCCGCCTCCGGCCCCGACCGCTTCGGGGTCGGCGTCTCCCAGATCGCGGTGCGGCTGCCGGTCATCGTGCAGCCGGCCCTGCCGCGCTTCGTGCGGCCGGGTGACCGCTTCACCGCCGCCGCGATCGGGCGGGTCGTCGAGGGCGAGGGTGGTCCCGGGAAAGCCGAGTGGCAGGTCGACGGCGTCACCCTCGACGGGAGCGCCAATCGCGACCTGGCCTGGGTTCCCAACCAGCCTCTTCGCATCGACTTCCCGGTCACTGTGACGACACCGGAGGTCGACGCCGGGGGCAAGCTGTCCCGCCAGGACGTGACCTTCCGGGTCGCCGTGGCGCGCACCGCCGACGGGGCCCGGGATGCCTTCGAGGTCAAGCTGCCCATCCAGCCCGACCGGGCGCGCATGGCGGTGCGGCAGATGCAGGAGCTGGAAGTCGGCAAGCCCCTGCTCGTGCCGGCCGTCCCCGACCAACCCCGACCCGGCACCGTGCGGCGCACCCTCGTGCTCTCCGAGCAGGCGGGCCTGGTGCGCATGGCGGCCGGGCTGTCGTTCCTGCTCGACTACCCCTACGGCTGCACCGAGCAGCGCCTCTCCCGCACCCGTGCCCAGGTGGCCATGGCGCGCCTGCGCGGTCTGCTCGAGCAGGACGGAGGCGAGGAGAAGCTGCAGCGCTCGGTGGCCGACACCCTGGACTGGATTGCCAGGGCGGTCGACGGTCAGGGTCTAGTGGCGTACTGGCCGGGCGGCCCAGGGTACGTGTCCCTCACTGCATGGACGGTGCAGTTCCTCGTCGAGGCCAGGGAGGCGGGGTACACGGTTGATCCCAAGCTCCTCGACCGCCTCACACACACCCTCGAGCAGGCGCTGCGCTCCGACTACTCACGTTTCATCGACGGCGAGTCGTTCGCCGAGCGATGCTGGGCGCTCGTCGCCCTTGTCCAGGCCGGCAAGTCCCAGCCCGCCTACGCGGCAGAGCTGGCGCGCAAGGCGGAGTACCTGGACCTGGAGGCCACAGCGGAGGTGCTGCACGCCTACGCCCGGTCGGGGGAGGCCGGCTCCCCGGCCGCCCGCGACCTCACTGTGCGGATGTGGGATGGCATCGTGACCCGGCTCCACCAGGGGAAGGAGATCTACGGCGGGCTGCAGGGCCGGACCTCGGCGCGCAGCGCCCGCATCCTACCCTCGGAGACCCGCACCGTCGCCGAGGTCACCCGGGCAGTGATCCAGAGCGACGCCAAGAGCCCGCGACTGCAGGTCCTGGTGGACGGCCTCGTCACCCTCGGCCGCGACGACGGCTGGGGGTCCACGAACGCCAACGCGGCGGCGTTGCTGGCGCTCTCGGAGCTCCTCAAGCCGCCCTTTGCCGGGGCCACCAAGCGCCAGGTGCAGGTGCGGTTCGGGGTCGACCGACGGCTCGATCTTGGTCCGGACAGTCCCCTCGTGACGTTCAAGGTCAACAGTCCGGCGGCCGGCGAGATCACCCTCCAGCCCGGGGCGGGGCGGCCGGTGGTGGCGCGGCTGGAGACAACCTGGGTGCCCGCCGCCGACGGCAGCCAGGTTTCGCCCCAGGCGAACGGATTCGTGGTGAGCCGCGAGCTCCTGCGGCAGCGCGGGGAGGATGCGCCGCCGGACCGGATCGCGCTCGCCACGGCCGGCACCACCGTCGAGCTGGCGGTGGGGGACGTGGTGGAGGAGCACGTGCAGGTGATCAACCCGTCCGATCGCGCCTACGTGGCGGTTGTGACGCCCCTGGCCGCCGGCTGCGAGCCGCTCAACCCGGCGCTTGCCACCGCCCCGCCGGAGGCACGGGCGAAGGGAACCATGACCCTGGCGCCCACCTACGTCGGATTCATGGACGACCAGGTGGCGTTCTACTACGACTGGCTCCCCAAGGGCACCTACGACTTCTACTTCCGCACCCGGGCGACGGTCGCCGGGGAGTACATCCAACCCCCGGCGCGTGCCGAGATGATGTACGACGCCGCGACCTGGGGCCAGGGCGCCGGCGCCCGCGTCGTCGTCCGACCCGTGGCGGGAAAGTAGGGAGCTTGGCCCGAAACGGCGCTCGCCAATGAAGACGAGCCTTGAGGACAGGGCCGAGCGTCTCGAATCCACCCAGCCACCAAGGGCTGGGTGGAGCGGTTCGCTCTCGACCCTCGGCTCTCGGCTCTGGGCTGGCCGCACCGGCATCGCGTGGTGGTCGTCCGGCGGCGTGGCTCTGGTCACCCTGGTGATCATCGGGCTGGCGGCGGCCAGAGCGAGGCTCGAAGCGCCGGCGCCGACGCTGCTGCTCGAGGACCGGCACGGGGCGTTCCTCTGCGAGCTCGGGGACGGGCAGGACGCGGAGCTGGGGTACTGGCCCCTGGAAACCCTGCCCCCCAGGGTCGTGGCCGCCACCGTGGCGATCGAGGACCGCCGCTTCTGGCTGCATCCGGGCATCGACCCGCTCGCGGTGGGCCGCGCCACCTGGCAGAACCTCTCGCGCCGGCAACGGGTGTCCGGGGCCTCCACCCTCGCCATGCAGGTGGCGCGCATGCAGCGCCCGGGTGCCCGAAACCTGCCGCGCAAGGCCGTGGAAGCGGTCACCGCGCTCTTCCTGACCGCCCGCTACGGCCGACAGGCGCTGCTCGCCCACTACCTGCGTCTCGCCCCCTACGGCAACCGGGTGCACGGCATCGCCTACGCCGCCCGCCGCTATCTCGACAAGCCGGTGGACGACCTGTCGTGGGCGGAGATCGCCTACCTCTCGGCCATCCCCCAGGCCCCCGCTGCGATGAACCCCTTCCACCCCTCCGGCCGGCTGCGCGCTGTCGCGCGCGGCGAGCGCATCCTGGCGCTGCTCCACGAGCAGGGCGTCATCGGCGAGGTGGAGTGGGAGCAAGCCCGCCTCGACATCCGAAGGCTGCGCGTGCCGACCCGGGAGGTGCGGCCCGCGGCCGCCATGCACGCCATCCTGCGGTTCGCGCGCCAGCTCGGCGCTCCCGAGGCCCGGGCCGCGCGCGCGACCCACCCGGTCGTCACCACCGCCCTGGATCTCGGATTGCAGGATCAGGTTTCCACGTTGGTGCGCGAGGCGGTGGCGCAAGGGGAGTGGGTGGGCGTGGGCAACGCCGCGGTGATGGTGGTCGAGCTGCCGGACCGCCAGGTGCGGGCCGCGGTGGCCTCCTCCGGGTGGACCGACACCGCACACCTGGGCGCCATCGACTACACCCGCGTGCCGCGCTCCCCCGGCAGCACCCTCAAGCCGTTCCTCTACGCCCTCGGCTACGAGCTGGGAACGATCACCCCGGCCACCATTGTCGACGACCTGCAGCGTGCCCCGGGCGGCATCGTCAACGCCGACCACCGCTTCCTCGGGCCACTGCTGCCGCGCGTCGCCCTCGCCAACTCCCGCAACGTCCCGGCCGTGCGCCTGCTGGAGCGTGTGGGCCTCGAGGAGGGGTACGCCTTCTTCCGGGACCTCGGCCTGCACGACGGCACCACGCCGGCCCGGCGCATCGGCCTCGGCATGGCGGTGGGCGGGATGCCGGTCACCCTCGAGCAGCTCGTGCGGGCCACCACCGTGCTCGCGACCGACGGGCGCCTGGCGCCGCTCCGGTGGTTCGAGGGTGATACCGGCGGTCCCGGTCGAAGGCTCGTCTCCGAGACCACCGCACGCCTGGTGACCCTGCAACTGGCAGATCCGATGGCCCGCCTTCCCAGTTTCCCGCGTATGAGCTGGAGCGAGTACCCGTTCCCGGTCGCGGTCAAGACCGGCACCTCCCCCGAGCAGCGCGACGCCTGGGCGCTGGCGTGGTCCAGACGATGGCTGGTGGGGGTCTGGATGGGGCGTCCCGACCATCGGCCGATGCAGGGCGCCACCGGCTTCTCCCAGGCCGCCGCCCTGGCGCAACGCGTCATGCTCTCGCTCCACCCGGAGCTCGGGGACGGCTTCGAGGACCTCTCGTTTCCCGCCCCCCAGGGGCTCGTGCAGGTGCGGTTGTGCGCCCTCACCGGACAGCTCGCCTCCCCGCTCTGCGGCAAGGTGATGAGCGAGTGGGTGAAGCCGGCCGATGTGCCCCGGCACACCTGTGATGCCCACCTGCAGGTCGCGGTGGACACCAGTACCGGCGCCCCGGCCTCACCGCGCACCCCCCCTCGGATGGTCGCGGCCCGCACCTTCACCCTGCTCCCACCCCGCTACGCCGACTGGGCGGCTCGCAACGGCCTGCCCCGACCCCCCACCCTGCCCGGCCTGTGGCTCCTCGACGGCGAGGTGCCGGCGCAGCCGAGCGCGCCTTCCCTGCGCATTCGCATCACCGCCCCCCAGACGGACACGCGGTTGCTGCGCGACCCCGAAACCCCACGGAAGCTCGCCACCCTCGCCCTGCGCGCCACCGTCGAGCCGCGGGTCGAGCAGGTCCTCTGGCTGGTCGACGGCCTCCCCTGGCAGCTCGCCGACTACCCCTACACCGCCCGCTGGCCGCTCGCCTCCGGTGCGCACATCTTCCAGGCCAGCGTTCCCTTCTCCAGGGTGACCTCCCCCGCGGTGCGCGTCGTCGTGCAGTGATCGCCGAGCGTTCGGCTTAGCCTCGCTTCCGCCATCTGACGGAGACCACCGAGTAGGCGGCACATATGCCGATCGCTCGCCTGAGAGCGTGGCGGTGGCATGAGCGCGCCGCCCGCGGATGTAGACTCGAAAGGGTGGAGAAGGAAGCTCCCATCGACTCTCAACCTGACAGCAGTCTGCCAGGCTACGAACCCCCCAGGCTCGCGTGGAGAAAGGACCTCGCCATGAAGAGCACCCCTCTCGCCGTTGCCGCGCTGCTGGTATCCCTTGCGACAGTCGCCGCCGAGCCGGCGGGCGGGCGACCTGTCAGCACGGACCAGAAGCGCCAGGCGGTGACCGAGCTCGCGGCCATGCTGCGAGCCAGGTACGCCGTCGGACCGGCCGCCGAGACAGCCGCGAAGACGATCGAGGACAAGCTCGCCCGAGGCGGGTATGGCGCGCTGGTCGAGGCGCAGGCGTTTGCCGAAGCGTTGGCCACCGACCTGCGGGCGGTGACTCACGACAAGCACCTGAGCTTCGGAGTCGCGCCCCTGCCGGAGCCGACGCCGGCCCCCGGCGCACCGGCCGCCGATGCCGAGCGGACGGCCCGCCTCGCAGCGATGCGCGCCGGTAACTACGGCCTGCCCAGGGCCGAGATCCTTCCAGGCAACGTCGGCTATCTCGAGGTGCGCCGTTTCCAGCCGCCAGAGCTCGCCGGCGACACCATCGCGGCCGCCGTCGCCTACCTGGCCAACTGCGACGCCATCATCGTCGACCTCCGCAACTGCCGGGGTGGCAACGCCTACGTCATGCCGATCTTCGCCGGGTACTTCCTGTCCCGACCGACCTCGCTGTACGACATGGAGTTCCGGGGCGACAGCTTCACGGAGCGGTTCTGGACGGTGGCGTGGCTCCCGGGCAAACGGCTGGCCGAGGTGCCGATGTACCTCCTGACCAGCGGCTACACCTTCTCCGGCGCAGAGGGCCTGGCGTACCGGTTCAAGGTGCTCAAGCGCGCGACGATCGTCGGCGAGACCACCGGTGGCGGCGCCAATGCCGGCGGCATCCTCGACGTCCCGCCGTTCTTCCGCGTCTGGATGCCCATGGGACGCCCGGTCGACCGCACGACCGGCACCAACTGGGAGGGTACCGGCGTCGAGCCCGACCTCAAGACGTCGGCGCGCGAGGCCCTTGCCACCGCGCACACCGAGGCGCTCAAGGCACTCAGGGCCAGCGCCACGACCGAGCAGGAGACAGCGCGGATGAGCTTCGCCCTGGAGCGGGCCGAGGGCCGGTACCATCCGCCCGATCTGAGCGTGAAGGACCTGGAGCGGTTCGCCGGCACCTACGGTCCATACCGCATCTGGGTCGAGGGCGAGCAGCTCCGATCCCAGCGCGGCGCGGATGAGCCATACCTGCTCGTGTCGCTCACCCGCACCGTCTTTGCGTCGGAGACCAACGACCCGGTGCGCCTCGCTTTCGTCTGCACCACCGATGGCCGCCCCCAGAAGCTACTCTTCACCGACGGCGATGGGAGTGAGGAGGAGTCGCCGCGCTCGCCCTGACACCGCGAGCGAGTGAGTGGGGCCGGCCGATGTGCCGCGCCGCCCCTCCGATGCCCACCCGCAGGTCGTAAAGGTGCCTCCAGAAGGAGGTCAGGCCCGGCTGCAGGTTGGTGCCGACGGCGAGAGACATGGCCCAGACAGCAGGGGCCAGCCCGCCCCCGGGGAAGGAAGCTGCTAGGTCGCCTCCCGACTGAGGACCATGAGGCTCACGTCGTCCGCGGGTCGGCCGCCGGAGGTGTGTCGGAAGAGGTCGGCGAGGACCGTGTCCAAGAGCAGGTGCCCGGCACGCGGCCCGGGACCCGTGAGAAGCGCTTCCAGACGAGCTGAACCGTACTCGTTCCCGGTCCTGTCGCCCGCCTCGCTGAGGCCGTCGGTATACAGCAGCAGGCTCTCGTCCGGTTCGAGGCGGACCGAGGTCGAGCGGTAGCTCGAGCTGTAGAACGTGCCAACCGGCAGCCCTGTCGGCTGGACCGTGTGGACCTCGTGACGGCCAACGACGAGCGGCGGGCAGTGACCGGCGACACAGAGCTCGACTTGGCCGTCACCCTCGAGACGACCGCAGACGAGGGTCGCGAACAGGGGGGAGAGGGCACTTTCCCTGAAGAACCGGTTGATGCGCTCCACCAGCTCAACCACTGCAGGGCCGGACCCGGCCAGGGCGCGGAACGTCGCGCACAGGTGCGATACCAGCATGGCCGCCGCGACACCCTTGCCGGCGACATCGCCAAAGAGGAAGAACGCCCACTGACCTTTTTGGATCCGGCCGGAAGACGTCGTAGAAGTCGCCGCTGACCACCCCTGCGGGTTGCCAGTGGGTCCGGATGCGCCAGCCGGGCATCGCGAGGTCGGCGGGTGGAAGCAGACCGCGCTGCACCCGGCCGGCCAGGTCGAGGTCACGTTCGAGATCCCGCTGCTCGGCCGCCGAGAGGTGATCCAGGCAGAAACGCAGCAAGGGGTTGACGTGAAGCCGGTCCTCCTCGATGGGGTCGTGGCAGATCTCGCATTTCCCGTAACGACCCTCACGGACGCGGGCGATGGCGGTGTCGACCTCGTTGAGCAACCGCGCGATCTCGGGCGTGGCACCGAGCTCGGACGGGACAGCAAGGAGCTGCTGTCGCCGGCTTTCGAGCTGGGGCAGGACATGGGTTGAAACCGCCTCGGCCATGGTCCACCTCCCAACTTTCATCATACGAGTCCTGGCGGACCCTGGTTTGGCGGTTTCTCAAAGCAAGTAGCAGGCCGCCGATGGCGAGCGCGGGAGCGGGAACCCCCGGTGCAGATGTTGGCCGTCGGGTGGATCGCGTCCTGGCAGTCGAGAGCGTCCTCTTACCTCGGCTTGCCGAACACCCCTTCGTAGCGCACGTCCTGGGGCATCGGGACCGGCTGGTTGATCCGCATGGGCTTGCCGCCGCTCCTCACCTCGGACTCGTCCACGGCGACGAACGAGGTGAACTGGCTGGCCAGACGGTACTCCACGGCGAGGTCGGTGATGGCCTTCTTGAGCTCGGCCGCCCGCTCCCCGGAGGCGGTCAGCATCTCCTCGGAGAGATCGACGATGCGGCGCCGCGCCCACACCGGGGCCAGCTCGGGGTGCTCCTTTGCCTCTGCCGGCAGGTCCACGCCGATCGGGAAGCGCACCTCTCGAGTCCCGAGCCTGCCCGTGAGGTAGGCCGTGCCGGACGCAGACCCGGTGTAGCGCGCGACCACCGTGAACGCGCCACCCGTGAACAGGTCGCCCAGGCGCTCGGGGTAGGCGTCGGCGACCGGCAGACCGTTCCAGTCGATCGCCGCGTCCACCAGCACCGGGGCATCGATCATCGAGAAGAACTTCGCCGCGGCGCGCTCCGCGGAGGCTGCCTCGCGGGGCAGCACGGCAATCGAGGCCCCGCCGCCCAGCCGCCCGATACCGTCGATGAGGTACCGGTTCACGCTCGAGCCGATCCCGAAGGCGAAGAACCGGGCGTCGCCCCGCTCCTGCTGGACGAACGCCAGGATCCGCTCCTCGTCGCCGACGAAGCCGTCGGTGCAGAAGACATACATCTGCAGCCGCGCCGGATCGTGGGTGCCGGTGATGGCGCGCTTGAGGCCGGCGAGCATCTCGGTGCCGCCGGAGCCTCGCAGAGTCGACAGGAACTCCTTGGCCGTCGCCACGTTCTCGGGGCTCGAGCCATGAGGTTCCTCCCACAGTTGCCCGTTGCCACCCGAGAACACGAAGATGTTGAACGCGTCGGCCGGGCGCAGGCTGTCGAGCACGCGCCGCACCAGTGTCTTTGAGGTCTCGACCGGCACCCCACTCATCGAGCCGGAGATGTCGAGCACGAAGGTGATCTCGCGCGCCGAGACCAGCGCGTCGGCCGGGTCGAGGGGCGGCTGCACGAGCAGCGCCAGGTATCCCTCGCCCCGGTCCCGATGGGTCATGACGCCGGTCTGCAGGTGTTCCCCCGCGACCTTCCAGCGGAGCACGAAGTCCCGGTTCGGGATTGCGCCGGCCTTTGCAAGTGTGATGTTCCTCCGGTTTGCACCGTCCTCAGCGATGTCAACCTCGTGCGTCACCGAGCGCACGTCGGTGATCGGCAGCCCGGCGTCGAGGTGCACGGTGAGGTCGATGTCGTGGCCGCTGCGCTCGCCCGGCCTGAGCACCGGCGGTGTTATCCGGTCGGCGTCCGGGACGACCGTGGTCGGCGCTGACCAGCCACCGCCTCCGACCGCCGGGGGCGTCGCCGCCACGGTATCTCCGGGGATGTAGCGCGGTCCGACCACCATCGGGAATACGTACTCGAAGGTGCCGCGGTCGTGGTTCAACGTCTCGAAGGTCGTGATCGTGATCTTCACCGTGCCGCCGGGCGCGATGTTGGCCACGTTCTGGGTGAACACGTTGGGCCGTTCCTGGGTCAGTAGGCTGGCGGTCTGGCCGCGCTCCCGCGCCTCCTGGTAAATTCGCTCCGCCTCCTCGCGCGGCCGCACGATACCGACGATGCGCCGCTTCCCGACTTCCATGACGAAGTCGTTGACGGCAGCCGTGGCGCCGAGGGGGAACACGTAGACGGCCTCGATCGGCTCGGTAAAAGTGTTGATGTACTCCTGGGTGACGACCGTGCGCGCCATGAACCCGGCGATGTCGACCGTCACACCGGTCTGCTTGAGCGGCAGCTCGCCGATCGACTCGCCGTGGCGCTTCCGCGCCTGCAGGGCGACCCGCGTCCTTGAGGCCTCGGTTGTCGACTCGCCTGGCTGGGTGCGGTCGCCGTCGATGACCAGCAGCTCGTCCGCGGACCGGGCATCGGCCAGGAACCCGGCCGCCTGGCGAGCCTGCTTCTCGGAGTTCGTCTTGCCCGGTCCCACGGAGCCGGTTCTCGACCCGGCCGGAGTCCCGAACACGAAGCTGGCCTGGTTTCGGGCCACAGAGAAGCGATCGGTCATCGAGCGAGCTTCATAGGTCGTCGCGACCTGGGAGCTCGTCGAGATGGTCTCGTACGAACCCGTGACCATCACCTCCTCGGCAACCTGAGCCATTGGCAGGGTCGTGTCGACCCGTAGCCTGCGACCCTCCGCGACCTTGAGGTTCTCCTCCGCCGTCGCGAAGCCCTGGAGCTCGAAGCGCACGTTGTACTCGCCAGACTGCACGTGCCCAAAGTCATAGCAACCATTGACATCGGTCACGACAGTCCGAGCTGCGATCTCCGGGCTTCGCTGTGCACTGACGACGACACCGGGCAGGCTCTCGCCTTGATCGTCGGTCGCATAGCCCCAGAGGCCTGTCAGGCGCGGTGCGGTGGGTTCCGCTGGTGCGGCGACAGAACCTAGTTGACCCCTCGCATTTCGTCGGGTCGGTGCTGGTCGAGCGGTGATGTCGGGCGCCGAAGTCGGGGCTTGCGAGGCAAGAATCTCGAGAAGCTGCTTTTCCCGCTGGATCTCCGCCCCCAGTGGGGTCGGCTCCGCGGTCGGGCTCGGAAGGACCAGATGGATGGCGGCGCCGGCAGTCGGAAGCCCAGTCCGTGGACCTCGCAGGAACAGCGTCATCCCGAAGCCTACTACGACCGCAGCCGCCAGGCCCAGCGCGGCAACCAGCACGCGGCTCCTGTTCCACCGCACAGTCCACGGCTCCGGCTGGATCGGCGCCTCAGGATTGGCAATCACCTCTGGTACCCCGGCCTCCAGCCGCTCGAGCAGGTCGTCCGGGGGCTCCTGGTCGGCCATCGACTCGAGGACTCGTTTCACGTCGCGGGGAGTGGGTGTGGTCATGACGTCACCTCCTTGAGAGCGCCGGCGAGGCGCCCGAGCGCACGACCGATCCGGCTCCGTACTGTCACCCGCGAGACGCCCTCGAGGCGGGCGATCTCACCAACCGGCGCGCCGGCCCAGAAGCGGGCGACGACAACCGCCTGCAGCTCCTCGGGCAGCTCGCCCACCGCCTTGCGCAGCCGCCTGGTGGTCTCGGCCGCGACCAGCGCGTCGTCCGCCGGCTCGCTCCGATCCCTCGCGACCGCGGCGATGGGGTCCTCGAGCGCCACCAGGCGCACCGGGCGCCGCGCCTGGGCGAGGAAGGTGTTCCAGGCGATGCGATAGAGCCAGGTGCCAAAGGCCGCGCGCCCGCCGAACCCCGGCAGCGCCTCCCACGCCTTGCGGTAGGTCTCCTGGGTGAGGTCGGCCGCCAGCTCGCGGTCACCGCGGCAGAGGTTGACCAGCAGCCCGAACACCCTCCGGTAGGTGAGCCGGATGAGGGCGTTGGCGGCGTGCCGGTCCCCGGCCAGCAGGGCTCGCGTCAGCGCGGCCTCGTCGAGGGGGGGTGTGAGCATGGGGGGGCCTCCGCGAATCGGTCGGTGCGGTTGGGGTGCCAGATTCGTGCTCATGCCGTTTGGATGCACGAGCGCGGCAGATGGAAAGGCGCCAGGTTGGAGTCATGAGCAGCCGTCATTTCACCACACGGTTGCACGTCGCGAAAGCAGCGCTCGAACCGTCTGACACCTTCCTCCAGCGGCCAGGCACTGATCCTGACGTGGCGATAGAATCGAGCTCGCGGAGGCGAGCATGGCGGACGGGCGCATCATCGTGGTGGAAGGGGACATCACCCGTCAGGAGGTGGACGCGATCGTCAACGCCGCCAACTCGAGCCTGCTGGGCGGCGGCGGCGTGGACGGCGCCATCCACCGTGCCGCCGGGCCGGAGCTGCTGGCCGAGTGTCGGACGCTCGGAGGCTGCCCGACGGGCGAGGCACGGATTACCCGGGGCTACAGCCTGCCGGCGCGCTACGTCATCCACACCGTGGGCCCGGTCTGGCGCGGCGGCAGGGCCGGCGAGGACGGGCTGCTGGCCTCGTGCTACCTGCGAAGCCTGGAGCTGGCCGTCCAGCACGGCGTGCGGACCATCGCCTTCCCCTCCATCTCGACTGGCGCCTACGGCTTCCCGAAGGAGCGCGCGGCCGGCATCGTGGCGCGGGAAGTCACGGGATTCCTCGCGACTCACCCGGAGCTCCGCGAGGTGCGGCTGGTGTGCTACGGCGCCGAGGCGCTGCGCCTTCACGAGCAGGCCGTCACTGGCCCCCACCCTGCTTGAGCCGACAGGCGCTCCTACGTCTCCGGTCCTTCGGGCTCGGCCCAGCCGCGCTCGCGGACGGCGTCGTTGACGCTGCGCCAGAGCACGGCCCAGCGCGGCGGGGCGTCGGCGTCGCCGGCGCGCGGCTGCAGCAGCCGGACGCAGCGCAGCACCAGGTCGCGCTCCTCGTCCGCGTGGTAGGCCAGTCCCGCCAGCCGCCAGCACAGCTCGGCCCCGACCAGCGCCAGCGCCGGGTCGCCGGGATCACAGACCGGTGGCGCCAGCACCTGCACGCCATCCTCGAGCACGGTGCGGGCCATGGCGTGCCGCTTTTCCTCGCCTGCGAGGTCGGCGAAGCGCATGACGGCGAGACCGAAGTCGAGCGCCGCCCAGCCATGGCGGGGTGGTCTGACCAGCGGACGCAGCCGGGCGGTGGCCTCTTCGAGCAGCTCCCACGCGTGGTTGAGCCGGTGCTGGGCCTGGGCGAGTCTGCCCGCCACCAGGGCGACGCGCCCCCAGAGACGCTGGACCTCCCGGTCGGACGGCTCGCTGGCGCGCAGGCGGGCGACGAGGGCCGCCGCCTCCTCCAGCCGGTGCTCGCCTTCCACCGGGCGGGCCGCCGAGAGGGCAAGGTCGGCCAGCGTGACGAGCGTCATCGCCAGGCACCGCTCGGCGCGACCGCCGGACGGATCCCCGGCGACCCGAGCGCGGACGATCGGGAGAGCCGCGCGCAACACCACCTCGGCCTCGCCGGTATGGCCGAGGGTGGCGGCCGCCTCGCCCAGCCACGGCAAGACCGCGGCCGAGAGCTCGGCAAGCCCCGGGCGGGCAGGCCAGCGGCGACGCAGCGTGGCGAGGTGCTCCCGGGCGGCGCGCAGGTCGCGGAGAACCGCCGCCGGGTCGGCCTCGCGCACCGCCCTGGCGGCCAGCGCCGACACGAGGGCCTGGTGCCTCCCGGGCTCGTCCGGGACGTGCGCCACGAGGGCTTGCCGGACCTCGATCCGGAAGCTGGCCGCAGCGGCGTCGAGCGGCCGCGGGAGCCCGGCCAGGATGAACGCATGGTTGAGCCTGCGAGCCACCTCCGGGGAACCGCGGGTCGCGGCCAGCCAGCGCTCCAGGCAGGCATTCTTCGCGGCGCCCGCGAACGCCGCGGCCAGCGCGCCCGCCAGCGCCTGTGCGGCGAGCTCCGCATCTCCGCCGGTCAAGAGGATGTCGAGTCGCGCCACGGTATCCGCTTCCACCAGCCGCGCGGCCAGGTCTGCCAACGCACCGGCCAGCTCGCTCCGCAAGCTCCAGCGCCCCGGGGCCAGCTCCAGGCCGTCGAGGAGATCTCCGGCCCCGGGCTGATCGCCGGGCGGGAGCCTGCGCAGCAGCTCCCAACAGATCAGGCTTTCGGCCATGAGGGGGTGGGCAAACAGCAGGAGGTCCGCCTGGTCGGGTGGCCACGACATTCGTTCGGGCACTTGGACGAGGCCGTTCGAGATCAGTCGCTCGATGGGACTCGGGCCTGCCGCCACGGTCGGACCACCGGCGCCCGACACGCCGGCCCATGCCTGCCACTGCTCCCAGATCCAGGTCAGCGGAACACCCGGCGCCCGGGCCCGCACCAGCGCCGCCGCGAGATCGGAGAGCGACCACCCCTCGGACTCGCTCCGGCGGAGGAGGAAACCGATCATCCGCCGCTGCGCGTCGTCAGCCGGCGCAGGTTCGGCGAACCACCGACCGGACTCGTGAAAGAGCTGCACCTGCAGCGGGCTGTGAAGCCCATTGCGAAGCTGGTCGGGAAGCAGCGCGAAGGGCACCGGAGAGGCTCGTGCGGGGTCCACCCGCTGGCGGTGCTCGAACCAGGCGGGGAGCTCGCGCTCGGGATCGAGCCCCGGCACCTCGAGGAACGGCCGCCTGCGATCGCTGCGCGGGTCGGCAAAGTCGTACAGTGCGCGGACGTTCTCGAAGCACACTCGGCGCTGGCCTGACGACCCGACACCGCCGCGCCAGGTGCGCACGTCGAGCGTCACGGCCAGTCGCAGCCAGGGGTAGCTCGCGAGACAGCCCAGGGCACTGTCGAGCGCGGCCAGAATCGCCTCGCCGTGCTCGGACTCGTCGGGCCCGTCGAGGAGCAGCCAGACCTTCCGGCCCAGGCGCCGGTCGTCTGCGCCGCTTTCCGCAAGACCGGCGAGCAGGTCATCGAGACGCTCCTGCCTGGGGTCGCGGATCCCCAGAGCCGCCGCAACCGCCGAAACGAGGATGCGAGCGCCGGTGTCCCCGGCCTCGGCCCTCCAGGCCCCGGGGCCACTGACCAGGGCCACCACGTCCGGGTCGCCGGGAGGGTTCGTCGCCAGGGCGGACAGAGCGGGCGAGAGCTCGTCGTCCTGGGCTTCGCCCAGCAGATGCGCGGCGAGCCGCGCCAGCAGCACCGTCTTGCCGGCGCCCGCCTCGCCCACCACCAGGACTGCGTGGCCCGGGCGGCGAAGTGCCGCGGCGAACGACTCCTCCAGCCCCGGCCGGGACAGGAAGGACCCGGCGTGCCACGGCAACCGGCGCAGCCGCTCGATGGCGCGGCTGGCGCGAATCGCAGCCGGCACCGCCACCTGCTGCCGCCTGACGGGGTCGGGCTCCAACCCGCCGGACTCGGACAGCCAGGTCGCCAGATGTCCCCAGTCCATGGCCCGCCAGGTCGGAGCTCCGCACCCCTGGTAGTGCGCCCCGTCGGCTGTTGGGAGCAGCAGGGCCACAGCAGGGTCACCCTGCAGGACTCCGGGACGGACGACCGTCATCATTTCGCTGGCAAGAAGAAACGGCTCGAGGGGGATCGTCACGTCACCGAGCACCGCGAACACGGTACCGGCACCATGACGTGCCGGGACGGCCTCGCTCGCCTCCACCTTGAAGAGGAGATCGGCGTGGATCCCGTGCAGCGAGATCACCCGGCACGGCTCCCCGCCTTCCACCACCCGCAGCAGCCGGGGTGTGTCGGGCCCGAAGAGCGTCGCCACGACCTGCTCCGCGTCGGCCGCGGTGCGCAGCCACGACGCGTCCGGTTCCCCATCCGCGTCCCTCACCACGGCCGGCGCGGTGGTCACTTCGAGGAGTCTCGCCAGCACCCCGCCGGCGGCAGCGAGCTGGCGCCATGCGGTCCCAAGGCCGGCGGACCAGGCGTCACCCGCCAGCAGGCCTCCCTCTCCGCCCAGATGGTCCCCGAGCAGGACCCAGCTCCGCCACCCGGGCAGCGTCAGCCGTCCCAACGCGCCGGCAAGCTCGTGGTCGGCCTTCCCGGCCTGGCGGGCGGCGGCAAGCAGCAGCAGGGCGGCCAGACGGATGGCCCCGAACGCCGCCTCCAGGGCGTGGTCGAGCCGGGCCGCGGGAGGCTGCGTGAGGTCGCGGGCCACGGCCAGGCGAGGTGCGATCAGCCACGGCAGCCGCTCCAGAACCGGATCGCCCTGGTCCGCCGCGACCTCGAGATGCGTCTCGGCCCGGGGCCACTGCCGATAGGTGAGCACCCGGCGCTCGCAGGCGGGACACGTCCAGCCCCGCCGCCGGGGCTCCAGCGGCACGTCCGGGTGCACGGGGCAATGCGGCACAACGTCGGACATGCAGGCCTGAGGTCATTCTACCGGTCGCCGGACTTCCGGGCTCCCGTGCCGTGCCTCGTTCGGGAAACCCAGCAGGTGCGGCCTCGATCTCCGGTTCGCCGAGGCGCTGCCGTTCAGCGCGTCGGGGTGGAGCAGGAATCGCCAGTCTCTCGGTGGTAGAGTGAATGCAGACCACTCTTTTCGTCACGGCTCGGAGGAGGAGATCACCATGCGTCCCAAGTGCCCGCGTGTTGCTGTGCTGATCTTGATCCTGGTCGCCATCGGCAGTGGGCGGTCAAGCGCCCAGGAAGCCAGTGATCCCGACATCTCGCTGGTCCAACTGGGCTCCGGCTTCACCTACCAGGGGGTGCTCCGGGACGCCGGCGGTGTTCCCGTCACCGCCACCTGCGGCTTCCGCTTCAGCCTCTGGGACTCTCTCGGGAATCCAACCGGCAAGCTGGGAGGCGACAGCCTCGTCGCCAGCGTGTCGGTGATCGATGGGTACTTTGTCGCCGTCGTCAACGCGGGAGGCGAGTTCGGCTCCAGCGCCTTTGTCGGCGACGCGCGCTGGCTGCAGGTGGAGGCCAAGTGCGGCGCCGAGCCTTCGTACACCCTGCTCAGCCCGCGCCAGGCCATGACGACCGCGCCGTACGCCCAGGGCCTGCTGCCAGGCGCCAAGGTGCTGGGGGCCGTGGCCGGGAGTCCGGCCCTGACCGTGACCAACACCTCGACGACCGGCTATGGCCTGCAGGGCAGCTCGAGTGCCACCAGCGACGCGCGCGGCGTTTACGGCATCGCGTCGGCTGGCACCGGGACCGGGCATGGCGTCTATGGCACCTCGTTCTCGCCCGATGGCCGCGGCGTCTACGGCACCGCCCTGACCTACGGCGTCTACGGCCGCTCCACGGCCGCGAGTGGGACCACGTACGGCGTCTATGGCACGGCCAGCTCACCCGACGGCCGCGGTGTGTACGGCAGTGCTCCGGCGAGAGGCGCCATGGGCACGGCGAGCGGCGCGGCGGGCGCCGGGGTCTACGGCGAGGCAACAGGAGCTAGCTCGGATGGCGTGTACGGTGTCTCCAGTGGCGGCAGCGGGCGCGGCGTCAAGGGTGAGTCGACCGGACCTGGAAGCGGCAGTGGGGTCCTGGGGATCTCGACCTCGCCGACTGGTCAAGGTGTTTCCGGTAGCGCCACCTCGACATCCGGAGACAACGCCGGCGTGTCCGGCGTCACGAGCTCGTCCACCGGCCGCGGCGTCGAGGGGTCGGCGACGGCAACAACGGGCCGTGCCTACGGTGTGTGGGGCGAGACCGCTTCCAGCGATACCATGGCTTCTGGCGTCTACGGCAGTGCACCCACCGGCGCGGCGAAGGGTGTCTTTGGCAGCGCCAGCTCGACGGGAGGCGTCGGCGTGTGGGGCTATGCCGGGGCCAGCTCGGGGTTCAACCTGGGCGTCTTCGGGACCTCGAACTCACCCGACGGGTATGGGGCCCGTTTCACGAACCAGGCGGGCGGGGTGGCCCTCGATCTTCAGGCTGGCATGGGCACCAACGTCCTGACGATCACCGGCGATGCGAGCGACATCAAGTTCCGGGTCACCAAAGGCGGCGAGGTCTATGCCGACGGGACGTTCCATCCCGGCGGCGCCGATTTCGCCGAGCTGCTGCCCGCCGCCGCAGGCCTTGAGCCCGGCGACGTGCTGTGCCTCGATGCTGGTGGCCAGCTCGAGCGCTGCACGGCCGCCTTCCAGCCCACGGTGGCTGGCGTCTACTCGACCAGACCCGGGGTTGTCGGCGGCAGCAGCGAGGCGACCAGCTCGATCGGGAGTGTGCCGCTGGCGATCGTCGGCGTTGTCCCGGTCAAGGTCAGCGCCGAGGCCGGCGCCATCCGCCCCGGCGACCTGCTGACGGCCGCCGCGACGGCCGGCCAAGCCATGCGAGCCGGCAGCGACCCACCTCGGGGCACGGTGATCGGCAAGGCGCTGCAGGAGTGGACGCAGGGTAGTGGTGTGATCCGGGCGCTGGTCATGCTGCAGTGACGAACGCCCGCCGACCCGTCCGGCCCCGGCGAGGTCGAGGCGGCCGGGGCGTCGTTCCCGGCGGTGCCCGAGGCGCCCCCGGTCGATGTGCAGCGCCCCGACGAGAGTCAGGCGAGCGTGCTGACGGCGGTGCAAGCACCTGGAATCGGCGCCGAGGACCCGGGTCGGGTGGGCGGCGTCGGGCCCGCTGGGCAGTGGTGGCATGTGGCAGTCCCAGGCTGCGACGGCATCACATCCCTCGGCTCCCGGTGCCCCGAAGCCTGCCATGTGCGAGCCGGGAGCGATGATCAGGGTGTCACCACCGGCCAGACGCGGCGTGCCCCCAGGTGGCATGGCGTGGAATGGGTGGGCGAAAGCGCACGCCTGTCCCGAGCCGGAGCCGGGATAGTCGGCGTCGGTCCGGCCCGTGCACTGCTCCGGCGTGCCGCCGCCGGGTCGGACGAAGGTGGTGGTCTGGGCCACCGCGGCCGGCAGGGTGGAGAGGATCAGCACGGCGACCAGGAATGCACGCATGGCGACGTCTCCCCGTGGCAGAGACACGGCAAGCCCAGCCCGACGAGGAGTGCCGTGTTCGTACCGTGTGTCCTGGCCGATTGTACCGCTGGCCCCCGTCTCAGGTCCGGAATCGGGACAGGGGGCGACTCGCCGGTCGCCCCCTCGTCATGGGTCTTTCGTCCGCTCGGGAGGAGCCGGCGGTGGTGCCGGCCGTCCCCGCCGCCGCTCGGCCACCGCCTGGCGCAGCACGAACTCGATCTGGCCGTTCACCGAGCGCAGCTCGTCGGCGGCCCAGCGCTGCAGCTCCTCCCACAGCTCGGGGCTGATGCGGAGCAAGAAGGGCTTCTTCTCCGCCACGGCCTCTCCTCAGTAGAGCGAGCCGGCGTTGATGACCGGATGGGCTTCCTTCTCACCGCACAGTACGACCAGGAGGTTCGACACCATGGCGGCCCGCCGCTCCGAGTCCAGCTCCACGATGTTGTCCTTCGCGAGCTTCTGGAGCGCCATCTGCACCATGCCGACGGCACCCTCGACAATCTTCTGGCGCGCCGCGATGATGGCCGAAGCCTGCTGGCGCTGCAGCATCGCGCCGGCGATCTCGGAGGCGTACGCGAGGTGCGAGAGTCTGGCCTCCATGACCTCGACGCCGGCCTTGCCGAGCCGGACCTGCAGCTCCTTCTCGAGGGCGAGCGAGACCTCGTCGATGTTGCCGCGCAGGGACTCGACCTCGACGGTGCCTTCCTCCCACGAGTCGTAGGGGTAGGCCGAGGCCAGGTGTCGCAGCGCTGACTCGCTCTGGGTGGTCACGTAGTCGACGTAGTT
>Ga0116171_10001986_pt1 | contig 19827 bp, 16 predicted proteins | sample AD_JPNHW2_MetaG_FD_89798 | JGI IMG/M metagenome (GOLD analysis project Ga0116171, IMG submission 89798) | Active sludge microbial communities of municipal wastewater-treating anaerobic digesters from Japan - AD_JPNHW2_MetaG | ecosystem: Engineered > Bioreactor > Anaerobic > Digestate | place... | reverse complement strand
TGCCATCTCAACGATCATCTTCAGCTTTGCCATAATGGGGATCATCAGCCTGCAGTGGATCCTGTACGGCTATACCCTGGTCTTCGGAAAGGACATAAGCGGCCTGCTCGGCGGCCTGGACTTTCTGGGCCTTTCGGGCGTCGGCATGGGCGTAAAAGAGGGCTTGACGATTCCCGCCCTCACCTTCATGATCTATCAGGCGATGTTTGCCATAATCACCGTCTCCCTGATCACGGGCTCTTATGTGGAACGGATCAAGTTCAGCTCGTTTCTCATCTTCTCCCTGGCCTGGGCCACGCTGGTCTATGATCCGGTGGCTCACTGGGTCTGGGGCGGAGGCTGGCTGCAACAGTTGGGCGCTCTGGACTTTGCCGGCGGCATAGTGGTTCACATAACCGCAGGCGTTTCCGCAATGGCCGTGGCTATGGTTATCGGCGCTAGAAAGGGCTTTGGCACAGACCCGATGGAGCCGCACAACATCCCCACCACAGTCATCGGCGCCGCTCTGCTCTGGTTCGGATGGTTCGGCTTTAACGCCGGCTCCGCCCTGGCGGCTAACGGCATAGCAGCCAATGCCTTCGTCACCACCAACACCTCTGCCGCGGCTGCGGCCACGACCTGGATGCTCCTCTCCTGGAGGCAGAGAGCGCCTTCGGCCTTAGGCATGGTAACGGGCGCGGTGGCCGGCCTTGCGGCAATAACGCCGGCAGCAGGCTATGTGACGCCTCTGGCGGCAATTCCCATCGGCATCGCAGCCGCAATCGTGGGATACTACGCCATCGTTCTCATCAGGGGAAGCGCAAAGGTGGACGACTCCCTGGACGTTCTCGCCTGCCACGGCATCGGCAGCACCTGGGGCGTCCTGGCGACAGGCATCTTTGCCAGCATCGGAGCCACGGGGCTGCTCTCAGGAAATGCCCATCAGTTGGCCGTGCAGGCTTTGGCGGTAGCGGTCACCTGGATCTACTCGTTTATCGTCACCTATGGCCTGGCCAGAATCATCGACTCGGTCATGGGCCTGCGGGTGCGGGATGATGAGGAGTCGGTGGGCCTTGACATCAGCCAGCACGGCGAAGGCGCTTACATGTGAGGTCCGGGAAAAGGAAGGGGTAAAATGAAGAAGATTGAAGCCATAATTCGGCCCGAGAAGCTGCACCTGCTGCGAGGCAAGCTGGACAGCAAGGGCTTTTCGGGAATGACGGTAAGCGAGGTCAAAGGCCGGGGCCGGCAGAAGGGAGTCACCCTTCAATGGCGGGCCGGCGATTACCGGGTGGAGTTCCTGCCGAAGATGAAGCTGGAGATGGTGGTGGATGATAAGGACGCTGAAGCCGTCATAGATCTCATCTGCGAGCATGCTCAGACGGGCGAAGCAGGGGACGGCAAGATCTTCATCTTTCCGGTAGATGATGTGGTGCGTGTGCGCACGAAGGAGCGGGGGTGCGGGGCGGTATAGCCCTCGCGCCCGCAAAACCCTGATCGATGCGTTCTTTCCCAATCTTTTGCTATCCAAATAAAAAGCATCAGTCAAGCAGGATGCTTGGTGAAGAAAGGATTTCAGGTGGGATGCGGGTAACCATCCCATCCTGTTCTCTCGACGTTTTTCATGTGAAAAGAATCAATTGATTTCAGCTCCAGCTTACGCTACTAACGTAGAATTTTCTGGCGTATATAGCGCCATGGATTGCGGAATCGCTATCCAAGTTGCCGATACGCCGTATAGACGAGTATCCCACCAAGATGTATAGCGTACATTAAACCCATAATTGGTTATATCTTGAGCAGTTACAGCTACTCTTTCATTCGTATCTTTGTCTGAATCGACACTGCTCAACATGACTAAAACAATCGGTGGCAATCCTTCGGTAAATGGTTGCTGGAACTCAACATGCTGCAAAAAATATCGCACTCCTGGTGGCTGAGCTACATGTAGGTTCCAATTACCCGCATCTTGGTTATAATCATTATGCACTGTTCCTGTCTGTATCATATCGCCATATGCTGATGTCACCAAACTGGTTGCAATCAATACGAGCAAAAGATATATTCTCATGTTATTGCCTCTATCCTCTTAATGTTTTATTCATATTTAGATATTATCAGCTAAAATGCCTCACATAATTCTGATCCAACATTCCGCACTTTTAACTCGCGGGCCTCAATTTTCTACCGTTTAATATAAAAAATATTTTTTAATAAATAGCTACTAACTATTTTCCGAAGGGAAGTAGCATGGATTTGGATGTTCAGTCATACAGCTTAGGTCATCTTGGCATAGTAGCCGGAATTTCGATACTCTGAAGATCAGTGAAGTGATTGAGGAGGTTATGCCAAAACAGGGCTCAAAAAATCTTCTTCACTCGACCATAATGAAAGCCATGATCCTTAACGGCCTGGGATTCACTCATCCGCGTGGAAATTTTGACAAAGCTCTGGAGCTTATGCGAAAAGCAGAGTCGGCCCTCGTTGAATTGGGCAGTCCTATTGCAGTTCAGGCTAAAGCGGATCGGCAAAGGCTGGAGAATAAGGTAAAAAGGCCCAATGACCAAAAAAAATAGGTACCAGGGCGATCTCATGCCCTGGGAAGCTCAGCAGTTGCCGGTGCCTTGAAGCAGGTGCAGTCAAAGATGCCCTTCACATCTGAACCGAATCCTTTGCTTCCCATCTGGTAAACCTCGGGCATGCTCAGATATCCGCCGGAGCAGCAGGGCAGCCAGTCGTCGTCTTCCTCTACCTCATCTTCCGATGATGTGAGGTTCATGAGCTTCTCAATGTGGTAAGTTCCCCAGTAGTCCTCATCCACATCAACGAGAGGCTTCTTCCAGGCAGTGTTCACTATGAAATCGTTCTCGTCTTCATCTTCCTCGGCTACGATATCCGGGTCTCCCTGCAATAGTCCGATATGGGCGCGGCCTTCCGTCATATCCTCGGAGATGTTCATCATGCTGACGGCGGGGTCCTCCTCAGAGATGAAGTCCTTGGCCAGGATCTCCAGCTCCTTGTCCAGGGCATGGGCATATTCCACCTCATGGTGCATCAGAGTATAAGACCCGCGATTCTTGAGCCAGCTCTTCTCCTTGATCAGGGAGTTGAAGTCCAGAGGCTTGCCGGCGTAATACCCCGTACCTATGCTGATGGATATCGGGCTGTATGTCATGGCGTTGTCCTCCTTGAGATGAATGCAGCTGAGCGCCTCAGCATAATCAGGTTCGTATTCGTCGCTCTTGGCAACACCGTAATTGGTGTAATCGGAGGTCTCCGTGGAGAGTATAGATTCCGCATCGATCACTCCGCTGCCGTGGCTGTAGTCTAAAACCTCGACCCCATTGTTTCGTGTTCCGTTGATCCCCATGGTATTGGGCATCTTTGCGTACTTGTAGTTCATGAAATAGCCAGTGCCGGATACACTCTGCTTCATCTCCAGAGTGAGATTGTCTTTAAGAGTGTATTCTGCTGATGCAATGCTGGTCAAGAAGGCTACTAGTAATAGCGCTATAACTGTCTTTTTCGTTTTTATCCCTCCTCTCTGCCTCATCTGACCTTCACCAGAATTGCGGTCTACGAAGGTCAACTAATGTTACTTCTTCACCATATATATGACTTTATTGGACGAAATATCATAACTGTTACAATAATGATCGCAACAATTATGAACCCATCCCCTGATTGCCTTCCTGGCAATTAATAAAAAAATTGCGGCAGGCTAGAGAGCCTTGCCGTTTGTCTCACCCGTCCTTATCCTGATGGTCTTTTCCACTGGCAGGACGAAGATCTTTCCATCGCCGATGTTTCCCGTGTACGCTGCTTTTCTTATCAGCTCGATGGCCTCGTCCTCCTTTTCGTCGGGAACGACGATTTCCACCTTTACCTTGGGTAGCATATCCACTTTGTACTCTTCGCCGCGCCACATTTGGGTTATGCCTTTCTGGCGGCCCCGTCCCTTCACCTCAATCGAGGTCAGGCTCACGTATCCTGCCTGATCGAGGGCATTTTTTACCTCTTCCACCTTGGATGGTCTGATTATCGCCTGGATCATTTTCATGTTCTCACTCCATCCGGGGAGATGGCTGGAGCATGGCTATCCGGCTCCACCAGTATCACATCCCCATGCTGTTCTTGAGTTACAAACTCCGGATAGGCGGAATAGCCGTGCTCGCCCATATCCAACCCCGTAAGCTCTTCTTCTCTTGAGACCCGCAGGCCAACAGTGTGCTTTAGGAGGGCAAACAATATATATCCCGTTCCAAATGCCCACACGGCTACGGTTGCCGCGTCAATCAGCTGAGCCATCATCTGTCCGGTATTGCCGACGATAAGCCCGCTTACTCCTCCATAGGTGCCGTCTGCGAAGATTCCCACCGCCAGCAGTCCCCAGATGCCGTTATAGCCGTGGACTGCCACAGCACCTACCGGATCGTCTACTTTCAGCACCCATTCATTGAACCTTATTCCGTACATTACTATTAATCCTGATACGAGCCCAATTACCACCGCCGCCCAGGTGGGAATGTAGGCACAGGGGGCAGTAACTCCTACGAGACCTGCCAGAGCGCCGTTGCAGGTCAGGGCGATGTCCACCTTTTTGGTCTTCAGGAATGTCCAGTAGCAGACCAGCACCGCGCCGGCAGCTCCTGCCAGGAAGGTGTTGACTGCGATCACGGATATGCGCAGATCCGTTGCGGCCAGCGTCGATCCCGGATTGAATCCGAACCATCCGAAGAAGAGCATAAATGTGCCCAGGACTATGTATCCCACGTCGTGGCCGGGTATGGCGTTTGGTGTGCCGTCTTTATTGAATTTACCGATCCTCGGACCGAGGAGTATTATGCCTGCTAATGATACCAGGCCGCCGATGGCATGCACCACGCCGGAGCCGGCGAAATCCCTGGCACCGACGCCGTATGGGAGAGTTGACAGCCAGCCGCCTCCCCAAATCCAGTGGCCGTAGATGCTGTAGATGATGGCGGTGACAATGCCGCTGTAGATGAGGTAAGCCTGCAGCTTGAGCCTTTCTGCGCATGCGCCGGCGACGATTGTTGCAGCCGTGGCAGCGAAGACCACCTGGAACATCCAGAACATCATGGTCGAGACATCATAAGCGTCTCCTGTCAGGAACCAGCCGCTCCATCCGATTATGCTGTTACCGTCTTCCAGTCCTGCATAGAGCTTTGAGCCTCCGAACATGAGGGCAAAGCCAACTGCCCAGTAGGCCAGAGCGCCTATGGAGAAGTCCATGTAGCTCTTGGCGAAGTAGTTGACTGTATTTTTCACCCTCAAGGCGCCAGCGCCGAGCAGGGCGAATCCCGCCTGCATGAAGAATACCAGGAAGGCTCCTACCAGAGTCCAGGCGAAGTTGGTGGCCAGTTTCAGCCCGGCTACGTCATCGGTATAGGTGGCTGAACCGTTCGGATCGCCTGCCATGGCTATAGTTGTAAGTAGCAGCAATAATACGAATGAAGTTGCTGCAATAGTTGCATACTTTGTCATTTTCATGCTCTATCACGATCCTCGATGGAAGATCAACGGGCAGAAGATGCTATAAAAACTTTGTTAAAATTTTTTCATACTTGTTGTGAGTTGCTCATAATCACATCACATTCTAAAAATCATTCGATAAATCTCGATATTATGACCGGGCGGCAGTGTCCAGCCGCAAAGGCACGGGGGCACAGAGGGCGCACAAGGGATTCGTGGCGGTCCACAGGCTTTGCAGTCTTTGCGGGCGCGCAGGCCGGCAGAGCCCGGCAGCCTGCAAACATGCAGCATCCTCGCATCGTGGTTCGCCGTTCTCGCTCCCGGGTCCGCTGCCTGTAATCTTAGCTGATCGAGCCGCGCCGATTTGGGTCGTCTCTCGACAAAAGTCAATCTTGGGCGATAGCCGCCGTCCGCCAGGCGGGCCCGACCGGGTAGGCAAGCGCGCTCGGGCTCGCGAGACAGGTGGGTGGCTTTGCGGGCTGTGGGGGCCAGTCGGCAGCCTGCCACTGTTCCGCGGCTCGTTCCAGCTTCCGGGTCTCGCCTCTGACTGCGGGCGGGCTTATTGCTGGATGAGAGTCAATTATTTCGGCAAAGGTTTTCGACCTTCTAGCCAGAAGGCCCATCATCCAAATATTTGCTCTAATGTTTCAAGGTTATTGTTCCTGATCAGAATTGAGTTTATGCCAAACTCTTCGGCATGATGATACATTCCTGAATCATCAGTGAGTAGTATTGCGTCCTCTATTTTGTCCGCATATCATTCAGGACGGCATCGATGTCTTCCCTAGCCTCTGGCTCGCCCAGCTTGTCCAGAAGATCGCTGAAGCTCTCATGAATGGTAATGCTGACAAGAGCCTTATTAGGGAGGTTCAGGTCTCCAAGAGGCTTGAGCACATTATTCTCATAAATTGCTTTTATTTTCATATGAGCACCTGAAATTTGGACGAAATGCAAATAGATATTTGGACATGATCAATATTTAGAACTGCCGATGCCGTCTTTTTCCCCATCACTGAAGAGTTGGCTGCTACGTGGGGTGAGCCGGAAGGCCGGTCGGGCAGAGATCACGGATTTTTCGCGTGGGTGGAAAAGCCGCAAAGTTTCGATGAGAAAAGGACGATTTCTTGCCGGATCATCCGAAGGGGATGCTTCCGTTCGCCAGGCGGGACCGACCAGCAGGCAGGCGCTCGGGATCGCGGGCCGGGATGGGCTGCTTTGCGGGCGCTGGCAGTCTCCGGCTGGCCGATCCTTGAGGGACGTGGGTCATTTGCGGTCGTCAGCGCTTCAATCGCATGCTTGACTGTTCAGGCTCGCGCCGCTCGTCCACGGACGGGCGCCCGCTCCCGCATGAGCGCGCGTGCCCCCGTGAGCTTGCTGCCTTGGTGGACGAGAGAATATCACCTCATTCAATGGCAATTCTGATCTCTAAAGCCGATACTCTAATTAATGTCAAAACTAAATACATCTGTTTATGGTAAGCGTTCGATATCTTAATCCGCGATTTGTGCACAATGGCTTAAGGCGGTGCTGCTACGAGCAACAATGAAGAAGATAATGCCCTGAATGATAAGATGAAATCGTTTATTTCGACAAATAATATAATCATCTCAAATCATGCTGGTGCAAGGATGTTCGAAAGAGGCGTATCCGCCGATGACCTGATATCCTTAATAATGAACGGAGAGATAATAGAGAAATACAATGACGATTATCGCTGCCCCGCTGTGCTGATGTTAGGGCAGACAAGAGGAATACCGCACCATATAGTTGTGGCTATCTGCAAAGATCGACTGGTAATAGTAACAGTATATCTGCCAAATGAAGATGAGTGGATAAACAGTAGGCGGAGGAAATAGAATGGACCCTGGTGAATGCCTTCTATGCAAGAGCAAAATGCGGGAAGGAATAACAGAATTTGTCTCTAGAGTGGGTGAGCAGGTAGTGATAATCAAGAACATCCAGGCATTTGTTTGTCCCAACTGCGGTGAGTCTTATTACACCATAGATACTCAAAGAAAAATCGATCGCATCATGAAGGCTTTTCATGATGGGAGATTGCTTGCAAAGCCAATCGCTGCTGGCGAGGTTGACTTGAAGGCGCTGGAAGCCGGTCAACTTGCGGCATGTGCTACTGTAGAGGATCTCTGAGCTATGCGATTAAACAGCATAAGCAACCGGCTTAACGGCCACGCGGGGCGCGTGCATGGGCCTGCCTCCAGAGTTGCTGGTCGGGCCAATGTCACGGATTTCTCGCGAAGACGGAAAGCCACGAAGTCCCGATGAGAGACGGACGTCTTTTTCCAGATCATTCAGTCCGCGCCGATCGTAGTCGTGTCGCGATAAAAAGCCATCTGTGGCGGCTGCCGTCGTCCGCCAGGTGGGCCAGACCGGGCAGGCATGCGCACGGGCTCGCGCCGCTTGTTCACGGACGGGCGCCTGGGTGGCTCACGCCTGGGTCCAATGCACTCGTCCCTGCGTCCGCTGCTATGCAGCCTGGAAATGAAAGCAATCGCCGCTAAACTTAAGTGCGCCTAAATCAAGATAGGTGTGAGGCATCCAATGCGTGCTAAAACTCAGCCAAGCAGATCGGATCTGCCGATAACTCCTGGAAAAAAGGCAATAAAGCCATCACGAGCTGGCTTTTCATCAGGTGGCGTAGCTCATAGAATTACGCCTGAGGTCAAGGATCTTCTGGAAGTTCTAAAAGCGATGCACGTCATGATTCCAGAGTCATCTGAGGTTAGCGAGTATCTTCTTGCCCATTTGGATTTGAGCTGCATGATTCCAATGATTTGCAGCAAACTGATCAAGGCGTTCTCAGAGGATGCAAAGCTCTCTTTGGAGATTTACCGTGATCCAGAGATTCACGATGAGTATCTGACTCTTTATATTCGAAAGAATGAGTATGAAGAGATGATTTTGGACCGGATCGATGAAGTCATGTCGGAATTTGAGCCTGCCCTTGCCTCTGCATCTGGATGGCTCCTGGTGACAACGGATTTTTGTCTGCCAAAATAGGGAAAATAGAATCACCATGACCTTTGATTGGCGAGAATACCTCGATCTGGCAGAAGCTCTTATGGGCAGCGGCCGCAGTCCCATAACAAATGAAGCTGCATTCAGATGCTCCATGAGCAGAATCTACTACGCCGCATTTTGTCACGCCAGAAATTATGCACAGAAAAAACAAAGATTTGTCGCAAAGTGCAATGCATCCGACCACGCGCTGATCAGAGAGCATTTTCGATCCAGCGGCATGACCAGGATTGCCGGCAATTTAGATCGGCTGAGACAGTGGAGAAACGCCTGTGACTACGAGGACTCCATCGAGGTCTCTGTAAGGTCTTATTATGCGTTGCTTGCTCAGGCAAAGTACGTTTTTGATAAACTAAGAGATTGATAATCATAGCCAAAAAGCTGCGAAACCCACGAAGGCACGAGGCACAGAGGACGCACAATGAGATTCGAGGCGGTCCATAGGCATTGCGATCCTTGCCAGGGTCCAAGGCTCGCGCTTCTGGCTGCCGCCCGTGGGCCGGGCAGTGCGGGTCCGCTGGGCAAGCGCGCGCGGGCTGCCGCATGGGCGCGCAGGCATGTGCGGGCTTTCGGCCTGGGGCCAGAAGGCCGGTCGGGCCTAGATCACGGATTTCGCGCGAAGGCGGGAAGCCGCGAAGATCCGATTAAAGAAGGCCAATCTTTCGCCTGAGTCCACGGGCCGCGCCGGTGGAGTCGTTTTTCGGTAAAGGCCATCCGGAGCGACCGCCACCGTCCGCCAGGCGGGACCGACCGGCAGACAAGCAAGCGCTCTGGTCCGGGGCAGGGAGGTTGGCGGCTAAAGGGCCGGGTGGAGGAATAGCGGAGAACCAAAAAGAAGCAGATAGATCATGATTTAGGACGAGTAACAAGACAATTAAGCGGAATGGATGCCACTTTCAAAGCATTCTGGCTTCGAGAGATCTACTCCCATTTGCCAATTGAATCTGCAGCAAATAAGAAGTACTTTGACTCACGCTTTTTAAATGCGGGCTTTGTACCTTCCAATATATCTATGATTTTCCTATTGATGAGTGGATTCTCTATTGCACCTGATATATATATAACCCGTTCTTTATTCGCTTTATCTATTGATGCTGCTATTACTTGCTCTGCATCACAGACAACAGCTAGATTGGGGTTATGAGTGACAATAAATAGCTGCCGCCTAAGTCGAGCTTCTCGTATGCATGGAGCCACAAGTTCAAATACTGATTGATTATCAAGGTTGTCTTCCGGCTGATCTATAATTAGCGGACAATCTTCATTGTCTACCAATAGATAAAATATCAAGAGCAAAACACCACGTTCTCCTGGAGATAATCGAAGCAGTTCTTTTTCGCCCAATTGCAGCATATATTTAGGCTCAAGATACTCCAAAGAATAGAGAAAATCATATAACATTTCTTTTTTAACATTTTTCTTTAGTTGACTGGACAATTTAACTGGACGTTCCCTAAGATCCCTTTTATCATTCTCAAGGCTCGACATTATTTCTTCGAGAGCTAACAGAACGTTAGATTCATCATTTAAATCGTAGTGACCAATTATGCTTTTGAGCTTATCTCTTCCCTCTTGAGCACCGTAAAAAGTTCCTCTTGTACCTTGATTGATATAATTAAAGAATTTTCCAATAAGATCCAATTCAACGATTGAGACATTAAAATTTAACTTATATTTATTTTTAATTAATTCATGAACATCAATAAATTTTTGCACTGGCAGATAAAGATCTTTATAAATATCGACAAGCATTTTTAATTGGAAATATATATCTTTAACTTTCTGTATTCGTTCTTTTTTGGCGCCTTTTAATTCTGTGGGAGCAGCTTCCATCGAATTCTCAAGCAATTTATTAAAATAGTCTAATGAATTGGGCTGGTCTGCGTTTCCAATTATTTCTGCCCCGCGTTTGTCCCATTGAATCATTCCATCTAGATAGCTCTGATAAGCTTTAGCCGATTCATCTAAGCGAGAATGAAGCGTTTCTAACTCAATTACTAAATTATTTTTCTTGTTACTCAAACTTTCGGGGTTTTTGTCATTCAGAGAAGTTTCTAAATTATAGATATGTTCTTTGCATTCTCTATCTACACATTCTAGAGAATCCATACATATCTCTAATTTGATCGTGGAATCAAAGCTTACACAGATATTTTCAAATTCATTTGACGAATCCTTTTTAAGTAATTCGTAACTTCGTTTGAAATTCTCTATTTTACTTCTAACTTTGCTTATTGATGCTAGTTTAATTTTCGAAACACCCAAATCCGTATTGGCTTCATCAATTGCCGATGATAAATCGCCAATTTGTTTCCGCAAAGCTATTATTCGATCATCTGTTTCAATTGTAACCGAAGGCTTAGCTACTTCTTTCGGCCTATTGAGGTTATGAATATCTAATTCATGTCTCTTCGATTCAAGTAGTTTCCTAATTCCCTCACAATAATCATTTGATGTAGCCTCTTCTAATTTAACAATTTTTTCGTTGATTACCTTTATTTCAGATCTTAAATCAATTATGCGATCTTTAATCTCACTAGTCCTATAATCTAAGAGATCGTCAAGAGAAGAACAACCAAGTCGGTCGGAGACCTCAACATGAGAAAATATAACATTCTTAAGTTCTCTATCAAAAACGCTACCTTCACCGATAGCATTTTCGTTGCAGATTTTCTCGAAATACTTTTGCGGAATATATTTTACATGCTCGACTTCACGGGGTGGGACATCATCCGCCAAGCATCTAGTAAAGGGCTCAGCTCCAGATTCCCATGTGATTTGTGCTTCGAAATGGCCCGATTTATTATTTTTTCGTTCACGAAATTTATCTTCATTTAAAAAGCTAAAGTCTTTACACGAACAATTACATAATAATGCAAGAATATCTGTTAAAGCACTTTTGCCCATTCCTTTATTTCCAATAATCGAGACTATACCGGGATTAAAAGATAGTTCACAATTATCGAACCATATTTCTTCTAAGTTGGAGTCGCTTTTTTTATAAATTCGCAATGATTTAATGTATTTCGTTTTATTATTGGATACTTTCTTTAATTTTTCAGGAATTTCACCAATGAATATTCGTTCCTGTGGCTCATTGAGGACATGCTTCAGACCCTCAAAAGTTGGATCCGCCTTGATCCAGGTAAAACAATTGCCAATTCGATCTTTACTGAGTGCATCAGAGAATTTGTGAGCATCACTACAGTCGAGTAATCGATCATTTACTCCAGCTGCTGATAAAGCGCTTTTAGCTTTATAAAACGCATCTGCAGTCTCAGCCGCTATGAATACAAAACCTGCATTATTAATAATACTCTTTTTTTCTGCAATTGATTGATCGTTCCATTTTATATCAGCCCATTCAGTTTTGCCCACGGCTATAATGAATTTTCCTTTAAAATAAGGAGACTCTAGTGCTTCATTGACTTTTTCATAAGAAAAGTTAATATTATTAAAACCTTCTCGGAGAGCGCTCCCATATTGCGATTTCTTTTCTGAGGGAGCACTTTCAATAATTTTTCTGCCTAAATCCTCTAGACTCCGCATCGTGGGTATTGCGCCCCACTCAATTTTTCGATCCTCATATTCTGGTGTCAAGCTGTATCCGCTGCGTATAGCATTAAGAAATTGCTCCTGTATAATTTCGGGGTCAAGTTCATTCGAGAAAATTATATGAAAATTAACTCTACTGAGAGATCCGTCCGTCCCTCCAAATTTATCTAACCTGAGTTCAATTACGGGCAAAATTAAATCGATATTATTCAGTCTTCCATTTGATTTTTCTTTAAGTACTCTTCTATATCCATCAATAAAAATATAATCATTTATTCCAATTACCTTAAACTGAGGTGGGAGATTTTCAAGATCATTTAAAAAACGTTCCCAGACTTCTTCGGTATTTCCTCCATATTCATTGACAATAGAGTTGGGTGTATGTACATGGAGATCCCATTTCCGCCAAAGTGATCCTCTCGGGTCATTCATCATACTCCCTCCATACAATGAACATGAAGTACTATGTGGCTCTTAAAAGTTCCCCTTGCTCTTGCTCTCAAAAAGAAACTTAGGGATTTTTTTTAATATGTTCCTGATGGCCCTATTTCTTTGCTGCACCCTGAAAATTCGCTTACATTTCTATCGAGAGAACACACACATAAATTTTTATTCATAATACACTCATCCAATTATTTAAAAGCAAAGAAATCAATGCAGTATTTCAAACCGTTCTCCGTTAATCTCTTCTCATACCTTTTCACAATCCCTCCGCATAATTCCGATATCTGCCGCCATCTTCTCAAATAATTCCTTATATCCTCGATCGCACCGCAGTCTTAGAGGTGAGAGGGCGAAGACTACCACAGACACGTGCGGACACTCCTTTAATTGGCCTATCGAAAAGAGTTGGGCCATCTCTTCCAACTCTTTCCGATTGAATGCAGAGGCTGCGAAAAGTTGAGCAGCTTTCCAGAATTGAATATTAAACAACAAAGATCGTCATAATGGAGCAACATGAGGCAAGTAGCCATCTACGGCAAAGGCGGCATCGGCAAGTCGACCACCACCCAGAATCTCACCGCAGCACTGTCCACCATGGGAAAGAAGATCATGCAGATAGGCTGCGATCCAAAAGCGGATTCTGTAAAATTCCTGATGAACGGCAGGAAGCAACCTTCCGTCCTGGACACGCTGCGAAAAGAGGGCGAGGTGCAATTGGATGATGTCCTGAAGGTGGGCTTTGGCGGCATCAAATGCGTTGAATCCGGCGGGCCTGAGCCCGGCGTGGGCTGTGCAGGACGGGGCATCATCACCTCCATCGGGCTTCTGGAGAACCTGGGAGCATACACCGACGACCTGGACTACGTATTCTACGATGTCCTGGGCGACGTGGTCTGCGGAGGATTCGCCATGCCCATTCGAGAAGGAAAGGCGAAGGAGATCTACATCGTCGCCTCTGGCGAGATGATGGCCCTCTATGCAGCCAACAATATCTGCAAGGGCATCCAGAAGTTCGCCGAATCGGGCGGAACGCGCCTTGGCGGCATTATCTGCAACTCCCGCAACGTCGACCGGGAACGTGAGCTGGTATCCAACTTCGCCAAGAAGCTCGGCAGCCAGATGATCCAGTTCGTGCCCAGGGACAATGTGGTCCACCAGTCTGAGATCCACAAGAAAACGGTCATCGAGTATGCACCGGACTCCAACCAGGCTAAAGCCTACCTGGCGCTGGCGAAAGCTGTGGACGAGAACGAGATGTTCGTCATACCCAAGCCCATGGAATACGAGGAGCTTGAGCAGGTCATGATGGAATGGGGTGTTGTAGAATGAAGATGATCCGAGCGATCATCAGGCCCGAGGCAGTGGATAAGGTCGCCGACAGCCTGGAGGCAGGCGGCTTCACGGCACTGACCCGCATCGAGGTCTTCGGCAGAGGCAAGCAGAAGGGCATCAAGGTGGGCAATGTGGTCTATGACAATCTGCCCAAGACCATGCTCATGCTTGTGGTGGATGACGGCCAGGTGGAACCTGCCGCCAAGATCATCGAGGACGCCGCCCGAACCGGCAACATCGGCGACGGCAAGATCTTCGTCAACACGGTCGAGGAGGCCATCACCATCCGAACCGGCCAGCGGGGGCTCTAGATGAAAGAAGTCCTGGCCGTCATTCAGATGAACAAGATGGAGAGCACCAAGGACGCTCTGGATGTCATCGGCATCCCCTCCATCACGGTTTACAAAGCCAGCGGAAGGGGAAAGCAGCACGGCCTGCAAATTCCCCATCCATCCAAGCTGGCAGAATCCGATCAAAAGAGCATGAAGTACATCCCCAAGAGGATGATCTCGATCATGGTTGAAGATGAATTCGTTCCGGCAGTAGTGGCCGTCATCACCAAGGTCAACCGCACTGGAAACTATGGCGACGGCAGGATATTCGTCTGCCCGGTGGATGAGTCCATCCGCATAAGGACCGGCGAGAGAGGGAGCGTGGCCATATCATGAGCGGAGCCGAAAGAGCAGAGAACGTAGTCGAGAGTGCAGGCGAGAGCCTGAGAGATCCGATAACCGTCTCTGGCAGCAAGCAGGTTGTAGCGGGAATGCTCACGGGCCTTCCCAAAAAGACCGGCACCGTGCGCAGCCAGCATGTGATCGTCAAGGACGCCTGCGAGGTCGAGCAGAAGATCGAAGCCAATGCTCGCACCGTCCCGGGCATCCTCACCAACCGGGGCTGCGCCTATGCCGGCTCCAAGGGTGTGGTCTTCGGTCCCATCAAAGATATTCTGCATATCACTCATGGGCCCATAGGATGCGCCTACTTCACCTGGGGAACCCGCCGCAACCTGATGAGTGCCGAAGATGGCCGGGACTGCTATTCTGGCTACTGCCTGAGCACGGACGTCAAGGAGACCGATATCGTCTTTGGGGCTGAGAAGAAGCTGGCGGCAGCCATCCGGGAAGCCTACTCCATCTTCAAGCCGGAGTGCATATCGGTATTCTGCACCTGTCCCATCGGCCTGATCGGAGACGACATCGAGTCAGTCTGCCGCAAAGCCGAGGAGGACCTGAAGATCAAGGTAATACCGGTGCGCTGCGAGGGATACCGGGGAGTCTCCCAGTCGGCAGGCCACCATATCGCCTCCAATGCACTGATGGAGCACCTGGTGGGAACGGAGGAGCTGGAGGACCCAGGACCATTCGACGTCAACGTCTTCGGCGAGTACAACATCGGCGGAGACTACTGGGTCGTCAAGGAGCTGCTGGAGAAGGTCGGCTACCGCATAGTGAGCCCCTTCACAGGCGACGCCTCATTCCACGATATCGCCAAATCCCACCGGGCGAAGCTGAATATCCTGCTCTGCCACCGGTCAATCAACTACACCAACCGCATGATGGAGGAGAAGTACGGCCTGCCCTGGCTGAAGGTCAACTACCTGGGCGTGGAAGACACCATCAAGACCCTGAGGGACATGGCAGCCTTCTTCGACAACCCCGACCTCACCAGAAAAACGGAAGCGGTGATCGCCGAGGAGATGGCTCGCATCCAGCCGATTATCGACATGTACCGGAAGCGTCTGGCAGGAAAGAGGGTCATGGTTCTGGTGGGGGGCTCTCGGGCGCACCACGTCCGAAATATGTTCGAGACCCTGGGCATGGAGGTAGTTGTTGCCGGCTACGAGTTCGCCCACCGGGACGATTACGAGGGCAGAGGAATCCTGTCCAGCATCGTCCATACCGGACAGTCAAAAGTGCTGGCGGATATCCACTACGAGCGCGACCCAAATGTGGTCTCCGCTTACGATGACGAAGCAATCGCCAAAAAGAAGGAGAAGATTCCAAGACTGATGAACTACGAGGGACTTCTGCCCCATATGAAAGACGGCCAGGTGATGATAGATGACTACAATCATCACGAGTGCGAGAGGCTGGTCAAGGATCTGGGAATAGATCTCTTCTGTTCCGGAATAAAGGACAAGTACGTCTTCCAGAAGATGCACATTCCTTCCCGACAGATGCATTCCTATGACTACAGCGGCCCTTACACCGGCTTTCTAGGATTCGCACAGTTTGCCAGAGACATAGACATGTCTGTAAACAGCCCTGTCTGGAAGTTCATCAATCCACCCTGGAGGACGGAGACAAATGCTTGATTATACACCCAAAGAGATGGCATCGAGGGAGACCCTGGTCATTAACCCGGCCAAGATCTGTCAGCCCATCGGAGCCATTCTGGCCTACAAAGGCATCCACAACTGCATGCCGCTGACCCACGGATCGCAGGGATGCTCCTCATACCTGCGCATGGTGCTCGCTCGCCATTACCGGGAGCCTACCCTGGCCGCTACCTCCTCCTTTACCGAGGACTCGGTGGTCTTCGGCGGCAGAAACAACCTCAAAGAGGCGGTGGACAACTGCGTCAACATCTATCATCCCGATGTTCTGGCCATAAACACCACCTGCTCCTCTGAGACCATCGGAGATGATGTAAACAGCTTCATGGAGGAGATCAAAGAAGAGGAGTTCTTCGATCCCAAGGTGCGGGTGGTCATAGCCAGTACGCCGAGCTACGTTGGCTCGCATATCACCGGCTATGACAATGCCGTGAAAGCCATTGTGCAGAGCTTTGCCAGAAAAAGCAAGCCGAATGGCAAATTGAATGTCATTCCGGGCTTCGTCGATCCTGGAGACATCAGGGAGATCAAGAGGCTGCTCACGATAATGGCCGTCCCCCATATCGTATTCCCTGATACGACGGATGTCTTCGACGCCCCACTCCTGCCTGAGTCCGGAGGGCTCTATCCGCCCGGCGGAACCCCGATTCCCGATCTGATTGATGCCGGCAACTCCCGGGCGACCATAGCCCTCGGCAGGACCGCCGGGTCCTCGGGTGCGGTGGTCCTGAAAGGCAAGTTCGGAATACCGGCAGTGATCGGCCCCATGCCCATAGGCATTCGCAATACCGATGCCTTTGTGATGAGCGTCTCCAGCCTCATGGGGGTCTCCATACCGGAGGCAATCGAATACGAACGGGGCAGGCTGGTGGACATGATGACCGATGCTCACCCTCACTTTCACGGCAAGAGCCTGGCGATCTTCGGAGATCCGGATACAGTCATAGGGCTTCTCAGCCTGGTCGTGGAGATGGGAATGAACCCGGTCTTTGCCCTAACAGGCACTCCTGACAAGAAGTTCGCTGAAGAGGTGCACAAGGTAGCCCCGGGCTGCGAGGCCCTGATTGGCGACACATTCCTGCTGCACCAGAAGATCAAGAATCAGCCGGTGGACATGCTCATCGGCAACAGCTATGGAAAATTGATTTCACGAGCAGAGGATATCCCGCTGCTCCGGGTAGGCTTCCCCATCACCGATCGAGCCAATCTGCATTACTTCCCAATCATCGGTTATGCAGGGGCGGCAAGGCTGGTGGAGATGATAGGCAACGCCTTCCTGGAGAGACGTGACCGGGATGCGGATGATACGCACTTCGAGATGATTCTCTGAGGATCTTGAAATGATCGTCAAGATATTTGAAGGCAGGGAGGATCACATCCGGCAGAAAGGAGATGGCGGCCTCCCCCTGGCCTGTAACACCGAGAGCCTGGCCGGAGCTGTGAGCCAGAGGGCATGCGTCTACTCCGGAGCCAGAGTGGTGCTCAATCCCATCACCGACGCACTGCATCTGGTGCACGGTCCCATAGGCTGCGCCAGCTACACCTGGGACATTCGGGGCAGTACCTCATCCGGCCCCGATCTCTACCGCAATAGCTTCTCTACCGACATGAAGGAGCTGGATGTGGTCTTTGGCGGCGAGAAGAAGCTGGCGGCATGCCTGCGAGAGCTGGCGGAGAGGTACCATCCTCCGGCCATCTTCGTCTACTCCACCTGCATCGTGGGCATCATCGGAGATGATTTGCAGACTGTCTGCCGGAGGGCGAGCGAGGAGCTGAAAATTCCCGTTCTGCCGGTGCGGTCTGAGGGATTTCGAGGAAACAAGAACGAAGGTTACAAAGCGGCCTGCAATGCCCTGAGCGAGCTGATCGGAAGGCGGGACTATCAGCCCAGACACCCTTCCATCAACCTGCTTGGTGAATACAATGTGGCGGACGATCTGCAGTTTGTAAAGCCCCTGTTTCAGGAGATGGGCCTCGAGGTGGTGGCCACTCTAACCGGAGACGCTCGGGTTGCCGAGATTGAGAGGGCTCACACTGCTCAGCTCAATTTGGTGCAGTGCAGCGGCTCCATGACCTATCTCGCCAAGATCATGCAGGAAAAATATGGCATTCCTTATCGCCGAATCAGCTTCTTTGGCATCCAGGATATGTCAAATGCCCTGAGGGAAGCAGCGCAGTTCTTCGCCTCTGAGGGGGTGGCAGAGAAGGCTGAGGAGATCATCCTTAGGAAGAGCCGGAAGGTGATGCCCCAAATCGAGGCTTACCGGGCTAAGGTAGCCGGAAAGAAGGCGGCCATTTACATGGGCGGCGCAGCCAAAGCCGTCTCTCTGGTCAGGGCGTTTCAGGAGCTGGGAATGGAGGTCGTTATAATTGGAACGCAGACCGGCAGTCGCGAGGACTATCAAAATATCGCTTACATCATAAAGGAAGGAACTGTGATCATAGATGATGCCAATCCACTGGAGCTAAAGGAGCTTCTCATTAAGCAGAATGCAGACCTTCTGGTGGCAGGAGTTAAAGAGCGTTTCCTGGCCTACAAGATGGGGATCGCATTCTGTGATTTCAATCATGATCGAACGGTCAACTTTGAGGGCTTTGAGGGCATGGAAAACTTCGCGAGAGAGGTCAGCATTACCATTAACAGCCCGGTATGGCAGCTTGCCGTGAAAAGAGCCAGCTGCACTGGCAGAGTATCGCAATTGGAATCCATGCAGGAGGTAAGGGATGATATCGAGGAGCCTTGCCACAGTTAATCCCTGTTCCATGTGCATGCCCATGGGCAGCGTCCTGGTATTCCGGGGAATTGAGGGCTGCATGCCCCTCTTCCACGGCTCGCAGGGATGCAGCACCTACATGCGCCTGTACCTTGCCCATCACTTCCGCGAGCCGGTGGACATTGCCTCCACCGCTCTGAACGAGAAGGGAGCGGTTTACGGCGGGTCCGCCAATCTCATGCAGGGTCTGAGAAACGTCATCAAGGGATACAACCCGAAGGTGATCGGCATTGCCACCACCTGTCTCGCTGAGACCATCGGGGACGACGTGCCCCAGATCGTAAGAGAGTTTCAGGCGCAGGAACCGCTGGCAAAGGATGTCGTCATCGTCCCGGTATCAACTCCCAGCTACGCCGCCTCTCATGAGGTTGGCTACCGGGTGGCTCTGAAGGGCCTGGTCCAGGTCATGGCCGCAAAGTCGAAGCCAAACGGGCGCATCAACATGCTGGTGGGCTCGATCATCTCCCCGGCAGATGTTCGCTTTCTGAGAAGGCTCTTTGACGACTGGGGCCTGGGGTACATTCTGATGCCGGACATATCAGAGACATTTGATGCGACCCTCAGCAGCGATCTGCCACTAATCCCCAAGGGAGGAACGCCCCTGGAGGATGTCCGGGACACGGCCAACTCAAGGGCGACTCTGACCATCGGAGGATGGGTCCAGGAGCCAGGTGCAGGAGACTACCTGGAAAAGGAGTTCAAGATACCTCATGTTGCCCTTCCCCTGCCCATAAGCCTGGAATTTGCCGATCGCCTGGCAGCCGCACTGGAAGAGCTGACCGGGATGCCCATGCCTGAGAGCTACGAGAGGCAGAGGGGACGGCTGCTGGACGCCATGGTAGATGCCCACAAGGTTCTGGCGGATGTCAGGGCGGCGGT
>Ga0116171_10001984_pt1 | contig 19837 bp, 15 predicted proteins | sample AD_JPNHW2_MetaG_FD_89798 | JGI IMG/M metagenome (GOLD analysis project Ga0116171, IMG submission 89798) | Active sludge microbial communities of municipal wastewater-treating anaerobic digesters from Japan - AD_JPNHW2_MetaG | ecosystem: Engineered > Bioreactor > Anaerobic > Digestate | place... | reverse complement strand
AGTTTCCCGGCCCAGCCCAGGAACATCATCATCCGTGAATTCGGCAAATTTGAGCATTTACCTGCCCTTTCGAAAGATCTGAACCACAGCGGATATCAGTGCGATTACTTTTGTGGCAGCAACAGTGATTTTGCAAATACGAAAGCCTATTTATACAGTGCGGGGTTTCGATCGGTGACCGATATCAGGAATTTTTCTTTAACAAGACGCACCTATTGGGGCGCCTACGATTCGGACGTATTCGATTACCAATTGAAAGCTGCATCAACAAGCACATCTCCTTTTTTTCATATGATCGCTACCATCACGAATCATGAGCCTTTTGATGCAAAGGTCCCGAGAAAATTTGGAGGAGATGATTTGGTGTCGTGTTACCGGAACACGATGGCATACACGGATATGGTTCTGGGTGATTATTTCAGGAAGGCACGATCGACAGGATGGTACAAGAACACACTCTTTTTCATAACCGCCGATCATGCACATTCGATGCCTTTCGGACGGACCCTGTCAGATCCACGTCGGTATCATATTCCGTTTTTAATATATGGGGAACCACTGGAAGAAATGTGGAGGGGAAAGCAAGCGGATCGGTACGCAAGTCAAACTGACATTTCCCCGACGGTTCTTGCCCAGCTTGGCATTGATTACGGCGCTTACTGGTGGGGGAAAAATCTTTTCAATCCATTTGCCCCGGACTTCGCTTACTTTGCATATGACGACGGATGGGGATGGTTGACTCCTGCACAGCAGATCACATTTGATAACCGACTTGGAAGAGTTGTTGCAAAAGCTCCTCTGGTTAGTAAAGATTCGATGGAATTGGACGCCATTCGGAATGGCAAAGCATATTTACAGAAATACATGATTGATTATCAGAAGTTTTAGTCAAATGAAGAAAGGGTTTATCTGGTTTTTAATTGCTGCTTTTCTGTTAAGGTTTGGTTACAGCCTGGTTTCACCCCTCATTGAGGATGACGAGATTCAGGTATATCTTTTAGGACTGAAATTTTACACCACTCATTTGTGGCCTTTTTTCGGACCCGATGTCGAGTACACGCATTCCCAGATTCCGGGGGCGCTTCAGGGAATCCTGGTAGGATTACCTTTGTTTATCATTCCGTTACCCGAATCGCCAATATTATTGCTGAATATCCTGTGTTTTGGCGGGCTGGGTTTGTTAGCATGGTATATCAACAAGCGGTTGCCGGAAATTCCATGGTGGATTGTCTGGGGATTCGTGATGACCGCACCCTGGACCCTGCGTTTCGGATGCCGTATTGTAAACCCTTCCTATGTACAACCCTTTTCAATTCTCTTCTTCATAGGTTTCTTCGAAAGTTCCGGAATCTGTAAAAACAAGGTCATAAACAAAGGGCTTGCATTTTTTCTGATGGGATTCTCCATGCTGTCGGTGATGCAGCTTCATCTGTCATGGATTTTACTGCTGCCATTTATTTTATATGCAATTTTAAAAGAATCCGCAGGCAGGTGGAACGCATTGGCAAAATCGGCAGCATGGTTGTGTTCAGGAATCATCGTGGGTTCCCTGTTGCTGATTCCCACGATTATCAGTGGGGAATTCAACAGTGCAGGTAATCTTCACGATAATGTTCTATTAAACCGCAATAATATCGGCAATCTGCCAACGATTCTGGCGCGAATGCTCTCCTTCTCAAGTTATGAAATCCCTTACATGTTAGGGGAGGATAATCCTGTAAGGATGGCCGTTATCCGGGAAAATCCATGGATGGCGCCGTTTACCGTCATTCTGCTTGTTGCAGGAATGGTTCAGGTCGTTTTTTACATTATTTCATTCTTTTTGAAAAACAAAGCAGAAGGGTGGCACAGTATCAGGTGGATTACTTTAGGTGCAGTTATTATTGTTTACCTCTCCTTTTTCTTCTCAGTAAAGGGTCCATCCTCACATACATACTATGTTCTGATGCCGCTTATCATGTTGTATTCATTCTATTGTTATAACAACCTGATGCGTTGGCCTACAGCGGTCAAAAAAGCAGCCGTGGTCCTACTTTTATCGGGTGTGGTGTTTCATGCCGGAGTTGGTAAATACTATTTCGGATTGTCAATTTACCCTAAACGACTGGTCATAGAAAAAGCAATAAAGACAAAAGATTACTCCAAGGTCGGATTGCGCCGGGCTGATGTCTGGGGGAGCGGGTATTAGAAAACAGCCGGGTAACCGGAGCTGCTATCGGGCTGTAGTTGTATTACTTTTTTCTCCTTTCTGATTATTAATCCAAAAAAAAAATCTATATTTGCAAACTTTTTAGCGTGAAAACAAACCAATCGATTACACGAAAGCCATGAATAAAGCGGAAATTATCAAATTTGTAGAGGATACCGTGATTGCCAAGAACGAGCTTCCTGTCTTTAAAGCAGGAGATACCATCACGGTTCATTATAAGATCAAGGAAGGAAACAAGGAACGTATCCAGACCTTTCAGGGTGTAGTGTTACAAAGATCGGGCAAAGGTGTGAATGAGACATTTACTGTACGGAAGATATCCGGAAACATTGGTGTTGAGCGTATTTTCCCTTGTACATCGCCCTTTATCGATAAAATAGAAGTCAACAAGCGGGGCGTCGTTCGCAGAGGTCGTATTTTTTACCTCCGCGGATTGCAAGGCAAGAAAGCCCGCATCAAGGAAGAACGCATTTAGTTTATACTACCAAAAGACCGAAAGAAGGTGTGACCAACAGGTATCGCACCTTTTTTTTATGTACAAAAAAATCGGGGCCGCTATTAAGCGGCTCCGCGATTTTTCAGTTCATCACCAGGTTAATGAATCCGGTGTTTGGAGTAGAAATAACAGCAAGGGCCTTCGAGTAGTTTAGCAGGTTACGGATCACTGATTCACTGGGAGAAACTGCCTTGCGTTTCCTTCGGGTCTCACAGGAAGGATTGTTTACCTTTGAATGATCGCCGATCAAAGAATAAATTGTAGAGGTTCGCTTCATAGGCCGGTGTTTGGGTTGAATCCTTAATCATACCTATGAAACGGTAGTTTTAATCCGATATTTTATCTGTTCACAAAATATTTTAGAATTGAATATTTTAAGGTGGGGAACTGATTCGTCAAAAAACGTCAGGGATCTCCCGCCCAAAAAAGTGTGAAAAGAGTCAGATTTTCCTTAATCAACCGGGTCAAACAGTCAGGATAACCTCTTTCTCCCTGACCAGTTTCCGGAGGTTGATCAGGGCGTAGCGCATACGTCCCAGAGCCGTATTAATGCTCACGTTTGTAACCTCGGCGATGTCTTTGAAACTCATTTCACCGTAGTGGCGCATGACCAGCACCTCCTTTTGTTCCCGGGGGAGGTAATCAATCAGTTTTTTTACATCCTGATGGATTTGTTCGGTGATCATTTGTTCTTCAATGGATTCAACCGGTACGCGAACTTTCTCAAAGATGTCGTACTCATCGCTATTTTCCACCGTGGGAATTCTTTTCGATTTTCTGAAATAATCGATGATCAGGTTATGGGCAATTCGCATAACCCACTGGATGAATTTTCCTTCTTCTTTATAGGTACCCGATCTGAAGGTATTAATCACCTTGATAAAGGTATCCTGGAACAGATCTTCAGCCAGTTCTTTATCTTTGACTACCATAAGGATGTAAGCAAAGACTCTGTTCTTATGACGGCGAATGAGAACTTCGAGGGCGGATTCATGACCGGCTAAATAGCGTCCGATCAGATCCTGATCACTAATGACATGGGCTTGCATTGGGCCTCCTTTTTTATTCAAAAAAGAGTAGAAGTCTAGTCTATAGTGTCCCTCCTATATTTGTGCGGATGCTAAGGATCACGCGGTTAGTGTTGAATGATACGGAATTTTTCCGTTTTGGTTTCGGCAAAAGTAAATAAAAAAAACCAAAAAGCAAGTTTTCTTTATAATTTTGCCCCTTCTATTGAAAAAAATGAACGTTGACGCGCTTGATCCCAGGGATTACATCATCATAAAAGGTGCACGGGTAAACAATCTAAAGAATATCAGCCTTGCCATTCCACGGAATAAATTCATTGTAATCACGGGATTATCCGGGAGCGGAAAATCCTCGCTGGCATTCGACACATTGTATGCCGACGGCCAGCGGCGATATGTTGAGAGTCTCAGCGCCTACGCCCGTCAGTTTCTGGGAAGGATGAGCAAACCCGACGTTGAATACATCAAGGGTATCTCACCAGCTGTAGCCATTGAACAAAAGGTAAATTCCCAGAATCCGCGTTCAACTGTCGGGACTTCGACGGAGATCTATGAATACCTGAAACTTTTGTTTGCGCGTATCGGAAAGACATACGCACCGGTTTCAGGCTCCCAGGTCAGGCGGGATACAGTTACCGACGTTGTCGATTTTATCACCGCGCTTCCGGATGATTCCGCGATCACCATTTTTGCACCGTTAGACCGGGCCATTGTTAACGGAGACCTGGAGGCCAAGTGCAATGTTCTTCTTCAGCAGGGATTCACGAGAATCTTATTGGATGGGGAGATCCTCCGGATTGATGAAATCCCGGATAAAAAGAAGAAAAAATTCAGGGAATTATATGTAGTGGTCGACCGTTTTGTTGTCCGGACGGGTGATGAAGAACTTCCCGGCAGGATTGCTGATTCAGTTCAGACCGCCTATTTCGAGAGTCTGGGATCCTGCATGCTGGAAGTCCGTGGCAGGGATACTTTCCGAAAGATCTTTTCAAACCGGTTTGAAGCTGACGGGATGGTTTTTGAGGAGCCGACAGAGAATCTTTTCAGTTTCAACAATCCATATGGGGCTTGTAAAACCTGTGAAGGATTCGGCAGCATCATCGGTATTGATGAGGATCTGGTCATCCCGAACAAAGGTTTATCGGTTTATGAAGATGCCATAGCATGCTGGCGCGGGGAAAAAATGAGCGAGTGGAAGAACGAACTGGTTTTGAATGCCTATAAATTCGGGTTTCCGATTCACAAGCCTGTTTTTGAACTGACCGAAGATCAACTTGCGTTACTATGGACCGGGAATGACCATTTTCATGGCTTGAATGAGTTTTTTCAATACATCGAAAGTCAGAATTACAAGATCCAGTACCGGGTTATGATGTCGCGGTACCGTGGCAAGACCACCTGTCCCGATTGCAAAGGAACCCGGTTGCGAAAGGATGCCTCCTATGTAAAAGTGGGCGGGAAATCCATCAGCGAGTTGGTGCTCACACCCGTGGATCAGCTCACCCACTTTTTCAGGAATCTGAAACTCAGTGATTACGAAATGGCCGTTTCTCGTCGGCTTCTCACAGAGATCGGGAACCGCCTGGAAGTATTGACCGAGGTCGGATTGGGATATCTTACCCTGAACCGGCTTTCATCAACCCTGTCGGGAGGGGAGTCGCAGCGTATCAATCTGACGACAGCACTGGGCAGCAACCTTGTCGGATCCATGTACATCCTCGATGAGCCGAGTATCGGGCTTCACCCCCGCGATACCCAGCGGCTTATCAAAGTACTCCTGCGTTTGAGGGATCTGGGCAACACCGTCATTGTTGTAGAACACGATGAGGAGATCATCAGGGCAGCAGATCAGATTATCGATATCGGGCCGATGGCCGGAAGTCAGGGGGGAGAAGTTGTATTTCAGGGCGATTTCAGGACCCTGAACAAGGAGACACAGAGTTTGACAGGAAAATATCTGAACCACATTCTTCAGATCGAGGTACCGGCTCAAAGAAGAACCTGGAAGGAGTTTATTGCCATAAACGGAGCCCGGGAGAACAATCTGAAAAACCTGAATATAAAGATTCCCCTGCACATATTCACTGTGATCACGGGGGTAAGCGGATCAGGCAAGACATCCCTGGTAAAAAGGATCCTCTACCCTTCCCTGAAAAAGATCCATGGAGGATTTGGTGAAAAGACCGGAAAATTTGATCATCTCGGAGGGGATCTCAACCGGATCGGTTCGGTTGAACTGATCGACCAGAATCCGATCGGGCGTTCATCCAGATCCAACCCGGCCACCTATGTCAAAGCATTCGACGAGATCAGAGATCTGATGGCCGACCAGCAACTGGCAAAAGTCAGGGGGTATAAACCGGGATTTTTTTCATTTAATATTCCCGGGGGAAGGTGCGATGAATGCGAAGGAGAAGGGGTAGTCAAGATCGAAATGCAGTTTATGGCCGATTTGTATCTGACCTGCGACAGTTGTAAGGGAAAGCGTTTCAGGGATGAGGTTTTAGATATAAAATACCGTGAAAAAAACGTGGTTGACATCCTGAATATGACGGTTGACGAAGCGATTGCATTCTTCAGGCATGATGGCAAGTCCCCGGCACATGAGAAACACATACTGGCCAGGCTTATTCCGTTACAGGATGTCGGACTGGGTTACCTGCGGCTGGGTCAATCTTCATCGACTCTTTCAGGTGGTGAAGCCCAAAGAATCAAGCTTGCTTTTTTTCTGACAAAAGGCACCACGGATAAACCGACCCTTTTTATCTTCGACGAACCCACGACGGGGCTTCATGTTCATGACATCCATAAACTTCTCATCGCTTTTGAATCCCTTATCGCGAATGGTCACAGCATCCTGGTTATTGAGCATAACCCCGAGGTTATCAAGTGTGCCGACTGGGTCATCGATCTCGGTAAAGAGGGTGGGGAATCGGGAGGAAATATCGTTTTTGAAGGAACGCCTGAAGGACTTGCCGCCTGCGAAGCGTCCTACACGGGACAGTTTCTAAGGGAGAAGGTGGGAAAGACAATGGACAATTGAAAATTGAAAATGGAAAATTGAAAATGGAAAACGGAAAATTGAAAATGGAAAAAATTCAATAAAAAAATCAATCAATCAATCAATCAATCAATCAATCAATCATTCATTCAATCAATCAGTCATTCAATCATTCAGTCAATTAAATAACAGTTACTTATGAAAAGCATAAACCCCGCTACCGGCGTTATGATCGAGGAATATTCGGAACACACACCCGAAGAGGTTTCCCGGATCATCGACCAGGTTCATGATACCTGGTTGTTATGGAAGGAGACTTCATTTGATGAACGGGCGGCAATGATGAAAAATGCAGCCAATATCCTGCGTTCACGAAAAGAGGAGTATGCCCGGCTGATGACCCTTGAGATGGGTAAGCTGTTCCGTGAATCGGTTTCTGAAATCGAAAAATGTGCCTGGGTTTGCGAGTATTATGCCGACCATGCTGCGCACATCCTTCAGGATGAGATGGTCGTAACCGATGCTGCAAAGAGTTTCATAGCTTTTCAGCCATTGGGGGTTGTACTGGCCGTAATGCCCTGGAATTTCCCGTTCTGGCAGGTTTTCCGTTTTGTCGCACCTGCCTTGATGGCAGGAAATGGCGCCGTGTTGAAACATGCCTCCAATGTTCCCGGATGTGCTTTAGCCATTGAAAAGATTTTCCAGCTAGCCGGGTTCCCGGAATATATCTTTCGGACGTTGATGATCCCTTCACGGGATGTGGAGGCAGTTGTAAGCCACCCGCGTATTGCAGCAGTAACGCTTACCGGAAGTGAGCAAGCCGGAAGCCAGGTAGCTGCTGCAGCAGGCCGGTGCATCAAAAAGACGGTTCTGGAGCTGGGAGGTTCTGATGCCTTTATCGTGTTGGATGACGCAGACCTGGTTGCTGCCGTAAAAACCGCGGTTACCGCAAGGATGCTCAACCAGGGCCAGAGTTGCATTGCCGCTAAACGATTCATTGTTGTGAATTCGGTTGCACGGGAGTTCGAACAGGCTTTAAAATCGGAAATGGAGCGGCTTTTAGCCGGCGATCCGATGGATGCGTCGATCCAGGTGGCGCCCCTGGCACGCCCCGATCTTGTGGATGATATTGAAAGGCAGGTCAATGAATCGGTACAATCGGGAGCCAGGCTTGTTTTAGGAGGGAAAAGGATTTCCCGTCCCGGATTTTATTTTGAACCCACGATACTGGCCGATGTCAAAAAAGGGATGGCTGTATTATCCCAGGAGACATTCGGGCCTGTGGCTGTTATTATAACGGTTGCTGATGAGCAAGAGGCCATTGATACAGCCAATGATTCGGAGTACGGGCTTGGTGGCTGTGTCTGGACCCGGAACCCTGAGCGTGGTGAAAGGATTGCCAGGAAAGTATCCACAGGAGCTATGTTTGTTAACGGGATGACCAAATCGGATCCCCGGATCCCTTTCGGAGGCATTAAAAAGTCGGGGTACGGCCTGGAATTGGGTTCATACGGCATCAAAGAATTTGTGAATTGCAAGACCATTTGGATATCATAAATTCCAACTTCTGACGCTCCCGATAATCATGCTGCGCTACCTTAAAACGAGATCGGATTTTCATAAAGATGCCTTAAAACTGGTTGTCGGAACCGGCGTTGCCCAAGCCATAACGTTTTTATTGTCACCGGTAATCTACCGGTTATATCCTCCCGAAGAGATGGGGATTTTTGCCTTTTTTATCTCCATCATCGGCGGGTTCAGTCTTATCGGGACACTTCGTTACGAATTGGCCGTCATGCTGCCTGCAAAGGACCGGGAGGCCGCTGATATGGCATTGATCTCGTTGATCGTTGCCGGGGTTATTAGTCTGTTATTGGCAATGATCCTTGCATTTACCGGGCTGTTTCGAATGCCGGGTGTCATCGGAAGTACGATTTTCGGTCGTTGGAAGTACATTCTTCCTGTGATGGTGTTTCTGATTTGTGCCGGAAATATTTTTCAGAATTGGTTCAACCGAAAGCGGGAATACAGGACGCTTGCTGCCTCCAAGATCATCAATTCACTTGGGAATAATATGGTAACACTCCTTCTTGGTTTTGCAGGGTTCGGAGCATGGGGGCTTGTCGCGGGCAATTTTGCAGGACTGGCACTTTTAAATGTCTTCTTTGTTGCAGGACTTATAATACGGCATAAGGACGCCGTGAGAAACGCCAACACTTCACAAGGAAAAACCCTGATCCGCCGTTACAAGGACCTGCCGCTTTCGAATACTCCGCAAATGCTGGTTGAGCTGGTACAATTGTACGGGGTGATATACCTTCTCCAGGCTTTCTATTCGCCCGAAACCGTAGGTTTATATTCGCTCTCGCAACGACTTCTTCAAGCCCCCCTGTGGCTTATCGGCACTTCGCTTGGACAGGTTTTCTATAAAGATGCATCCGAAAAGCATCAATCGGATGGAAATATCCGGGAGATCGTATTGAAAACCATACGGATTGCCTTTATGGTTGCCTTGCCGATCCTCCTTGTTCTGCTTTTTGCCGGACCATGGCTGATCGGGTTGATTTTCGGAAAAGTGTGGACCGAAGCAGGGCAAATTGCCCGTATCCTGGCGCCCATGATGTTTTTTGATTTCATCAGGTATACGATTGCACAAACCCCGCTGATCATTGGTAAAACAAAACAGATGTTCCACATTTCCATTGCGGGGGTGCTGTTGATGGTTCTCTCCATTTCAACGGGCGGACTGTTATTCCATGATTCCCATACCGGATTTCTCCTTTACGCAATCCTTCTTAGCGGGTACTCTGTCGGGGTCATTTTATGGATCGTTTCATCAGTTAAAAAAATGAACCTGTTGTGATCAGCATCATCATTGTCAATTATAATTCCGGGGAGTTGCTCCGCAATTGTGTGGCAAGTATCCAAAAGCACCTTAACCAGCCGTGCGAGATCATCATTTACGATAACCATTCTGATGACGGATCTCTTGAATTGCTTCAGTCAATGAATGGTGACCACGGCCGGATCCGGATCGTCAGAGGTGAACAAAATCTTGGATTTGCGAAGGCAAACAACCGGGCTGTTGAATATGCAAAAGGTTTTTTTTATCATTTTCTGAACCCGGATATGGTGATCAACCCGTCGTTAAACGCGGATTATGAAGAGATCCTTCGGACAGGTAAAAAAGCAATATTTGTAAATCCCCTGGCCGATGACACCGGAAAAGTTTTAAAGAACCGCCATCTTGTGCCCCGTGTGAACAACATTATCAGGCGCATGCTCGGATCGCGCAGGGTTGCTTACTGGAATCTGGGCGCCAGTGTGATCATTCACCGCGATGCCTTCAAAGCGATGGGCGGTTGGCCCGAGGAATATTTTATGTACGCGGAGGATCTGGATTTTTTCTACACTGCATTCCGGAAAAGCATCCCGGTGGAGTACCTTAAAACGCCGCTGATTCATATCGGCAAAGGAGTGACCCATAAGATATGGAGTGAACGTGAGCGCGCTGCTATCATTGAACAGTCATTCTGCAAATTTTACGGAAAGTATCATGCGGGTTGGGAATACCTGATAATCCGGCCTGTACAACTGTTTTATATTTTATTTAACGAGACCGGTTCCTTTCTTTTATATTTTCAGACCTTTGTCAAAACCCTTTTCAAAACCAGGAGTTGAGAGTTCTTTTGCTTTCGGATATCAATTCGGCTCATACACGAAGATGGGCTATTTCTCTGCAAAACAGCGGGATCGAAACCGGAATATTCAGTCTCCTGCCTCCCGAAACGATTGAATTGGAATACCTGGGTATTAAAATCTGGCATCCGGGATTGTTCCGAAAAGGGATCTCCGATTCCGGTTTAATCCGGAAAGCAGGTTATCTGAAGGCAGCGGGTTTTGTCAGAAGGTGTATTGACCAGTTTAAACCCGATATCCTGCATGCCCACTATGCATCGAGTTACGGATTGCTGGCGTCGGTTAGCCATTTTCATCCATTTTTCCTTACCGTTTGGGGATCAGATGTATTTGATTTTCCGAAATCCTCCCTGTTGGGAAAGGCCATATTGAAATACAATTTCCGGAAAGCTGACCGGATTTTTTCGACCGGCAGGATTCTGGCAACGGAAGCCCGAAAATATACCAGAAAGGAAATCCGGCTCATTCCCTTCGGTGTCGATACCCAAAAGTTTGCCCCGCTCCCACCGGCTGGCCCTGAAGGCAGGGAGGCCATCATGATCGGCACCATTAAGGCGCTGGAAGCGATCTATGGCATCGATGATCTGATAAAATCGTTCGCAGTCTTATGTGACAAAATGCCCGGGAGGGCGCTCAGGCTGACCATTGCCGGAACGGGTACCGGGGAAAAGACGCTCAAAGCGCTCACCGGGAATCTCAATCTGAGCCATCTGGTAACCTTTACTGGAAAGATACCACATGATCAAGTCCCGGTGTTGCTCCGCACTTTCGATATCTTCATGAATCTTTCGAAACATGAGAGTTTTGGAGTTTCTGTACTGGAAGCATCTGCCTGCGGAATCCCGGTCGTGGCGACTCAAACCGGAGGGCTTGCCGAAGTCATCGAAGACCATGAAACCGGGATCCTGGTGCCGGTAGGTGATCCGGAAAGAGCCGCACAGGCTGCTGAACAGCTTATTGCCGATCCGGTGCTCAGGGAGCTCATGGGACGTAAGGGCCGGGAGCGGGTCATTCAGCTTTTTGACTGGAAATCAAACGTTGATACCATGATTCGGGAGTATCAGGAAATTTACCGGGGCACCTGATCCGGAAATTGAAACATAAAGGCCTCTCTGAATTTTCCTTTCTGATCCGTTGATAGAACTCATATATAATGTTCCCGAAGATTTCAGACCTGACCAATTTTATTACCGGCAGCCGGATTGATCTTCCTTTTCAGACCTATGGTTTCATGCTGGTGCTCGCCTTTATCTCAGGCGGGTTGGTGCTCAGAAGCGAATTAAAGCGAAAAGAAAGAGCGGGATTGCTTGCTTCAAGGATCCGGATCACTGATCCGTCGCGGCCTGGAAGCTGGATCCTGCTTATTTTTCAGGGAATCCTTGTTTCGGTCATACTTTGGAAATCGGCGGGGATTGTAATGGAGTACAGCCGGTTTACATCAAATCCGGGACAATTTATCTTTTCTTCATCCGGCAGCATACCGGTGTTAATTCTTACGGCTATCATCTACCTGGTTCTGATGTTTTACAGGTACCGGGTACTTAGATCTTCCCGTGGGCGACCCGTGGAAGAAACCATTCATCCGTACCAGAACACCTGGGGTATCCTGATCGTGGCCCTGGTATCGGCTATTGTCGGATCAAAGTTGTTTGATATACTTGATAATATTGAGATTTTTTTAAGAGATCCCGTGCAAAGCCTCCTTTCATTCAGTGGTTTCGCCTTTCTCGGAGGACTGGTTTCCACAATCATTGCCCTCATCCTGTATATGCGGGTGGTAAAGCTTGACTGGAATCAGGTGATTGACTGTTCAGCCCCTGCCATTTTGATCGGGTACGCGATCGGGAGAATGGGTTGTCACCTTTCGGGCGACGGCTGCTGGGGGGTTATCAATACATTCGCCCAACCGGAATGGCTGACCTGGTTGCCCGATTGGACCTGGGCTTTCAGATATCCACATAATGTCATAAACCAGGGAATTCCGATCCCCGGATGTGGTGGCCCTCATTGCAGGATTCTCGCGGAACCGGTTTTCCCGACAGCATTATACGAATCGTTGTATTCGTTATTTGCATTTGGACTGGTCTGGAGTTTGCGAAAACGAATCAAGGCGCCTGTCGTGCTTTTCGGACTTTTTCTGGTAATTCACGGAACCGGGCGTTTTCTCGTTGAGCAGATCAGGATAAACAAGCAGTACGACCTGTTTGGTTTATTACTTTCACAAGCCGAAATAATTTCAGTAGGGCTGATCCTTGCCGGTATATCTGTAATGCTCTATTACCGCCGCCTGGGCAAAAATACCCCTAAGCCCCGGTAGTCACATCCCCGCCTCCTTCCTCCATCCCCCATTCAACAACCCACCAATTCCACAATGTCACCATATGACCGTTTCACAACATCACCACGACGCCATTACATCAATTTTACCATTCCATCAATGTTACCTTCAACCATCCGCCAATTTCACCATATCACTATGTCACCATCTCACCATGTAACCATATCACTACATCACTACATCACTATATCACTATATCACCATGCCACCATCTCACCAGATCACCACGACGCCATTCCATCTTATCACCCCTTCAACCATTCTTTCAAATAAATCCCACCCTTCTTGTAACCGGTCTAAATAATAATTGTATAATCTTTTCAACATGACCATTCATCCGGTTCGATTTGTAGTATATTTGCATTCTATGTTCATATGTCTGAACATTTGCACAAAGTAACCCTTAAAACCCAACAAAATGAAAAGAAAATTTACTTTCAGCTCTTTGATCAGTAATCCCAGGTTGACCGTTCCGACTCTTGCCGGAATTTTATTTATGATCTCTGTTTTACTGATCGGTTGTTACCAGTTCCGATGGATTCTTCAACCCAGTACGGGATTTACGAACAGCTTTTTTGATGTACCCATCGTCGGGGAGCGTGATAACGATCCCGGCCTGACTGAGGATGATTGGGCCAACACCCTGAGAAATATCGGCCTTTTCGGTGTCATGGTACCGGATGGCTGGACGGTTGATGACAGTATCCCGTACACCATTATTTCAAAAAATTCAGCATTGTCCAACTCCGGATTTCTGGTTTATAATGCTGCCCATTCACAAACCCTGCAGGACACCATACCTGCACTGCCCGGTTATCATTGGTGGGGCGCAATCACCGACCGGATTGCAGAGCTGACTTCTTTGGATAGTTTTTATTTTACACCAAGGATTCGCACCAATGCGACGGCAGGCACCTTTTATTTAAGGTATGCCGTGGGTGATAAAGATTACTGGGATCGTAATCCTGCTGATCAGTACAATTACGGAGGAGGTCTTTCCGATCCCATTGAAATTGTTATTTCGCACGGAGTAGGCACCCAGGATCTCTTAAACAATGCCAATATTTCGATGTATCCGAATCCAACGGAGGGGATACTCCATATTGATCTTAAGGGGTACAAATCCGAAGTGATCGCGGTGAATATTTACAACACAGCGGGAATGATGGTTAAGAAAGGTGAAATATTGAGCAGTTCAAGCACCTTTAATCTCACAGAGCTTCCAAAAGGAATCTATGTTGTCGAGCTCAGGAACGGAACATTCAAATCACGCACCAAGATCCTGTTGCGTTAAAAAGGACCGACAGCAATAATTCTTCTCGTCAAATCACGGGGAATCAATGTTTGTCAACACCAACACGGGAGTGAAAGACCATAAGTTCATTCGCTCCCGTATTGGTAACAATGTAACCCCTGGTGTTGAGCATTTTCTTTGACAATACGTTGGTTTCCCATTATGGATTGTACTGAGGATTGCGGGTTGAACAAACCGATTCTAATCTTAGATCATCTTAAAGCATTCATTATCTAAGAATTACTTTTCAATCCATAATCAATCATTAATCGTGATTAATCTTCTATTCAATTAGTCTGCCATCCCTAATAATTGTCCAATGAGTTTTTCGATCGATCACAAAAGCAGTCTCCCGTTACACGCTCAGGTCGAGCAATTGCTCCGGGAGCTTATCGCTTCGGAAGAGTACCGGAAAGGAAAGTTCCTGCCCAATGAGATCAGTCTTGCAAAACAACTGGGGATCTCACGAAATACCGTCAGGCAGGCGACGAACAAACTGGTGTACGAAGGATTGCTGGTGCGGAAGAAAGGGGTTGGAACGCAGGCTGCCGGGAACAGTGTTGATACCCGGATCAACAACTGGCTGAGTTTTACCCAGGAGATGAAATCAAAAGGCATTCAGATCCGGAATTTCGAAATTTCGACCGAATGGATAGAAGCCCAGGATGAGATAGCCCAGTTTTTCAGGATACCGCCCGGAAAAAAGATACTGAAGATGACCCGTTTAAGAGGAAGGATGGAGTATCCTTTTGTTTACTTCATCTCCTATTTTCATCCCATGGTTGGCCTTACCGGCGATGAAGATTTCACAAAGCCTTTATATGAAATCCTGGAAAAGGAGCACTCGGTTATTGCAAAGCTTTCGAAAGAAGAGATATCGGCGCGGGCGGCCGATAAATTTCTCGCCCAAAAACTAAAAATTAACACCGGTGATCCGATCCTGAAGCGGAAGCGGTATGTGTTTGATCCGGGGAAAAGGCCTATCGAGTACAATATTGGTTATTACCGGGCCGATAGTTTCATTTATACCATTGAAAGTGAGCGTGACGTATAATCATGCATTCATCTTATCTGTCATCCACCTGAAAAGAAAATAACTGAGTATGTCCAGAACCTTTGTATTGTTACTGCTGCTATTGCCATTTGCAGCCTTGAGTCAGCAACGAATTATCACCGGAACCGTAAAGGATGCAGCCGATGGAAGCACCTTACCCGGAGTCACCATCCTGGAAAAGGGCACCGCCAATGGCACCACAACCGATTCGAAGGGTAATTTCAGCCTGAAAATCAATGAATCCTCTAAGTTTCTTATCTTTTCATTCATTGGGATGAGAACGATTGAGGTGCCGGTGAAGGAATCCAATGTTATGCATGTCAGCATGGAGGCTGTCAACACCACGCTCGACGAGGTCGTCGTGATCGGCTACGGAGCCGTAAAAAAGAGTGACCTCACCGGTTCCGTTGCAAGCGTTAAAGCCGATGAGATGAAAATGATTCCTGTCAATTCCCTGGACCAGGGAATCCAGGGAAAAGTCACCGGGGTTCAGGTGACTCAATTGTCGTCGCAACCGGGTGGCGCCACGATGGTGAGAATCCGCGGCGGTAATTCCATCATGGCGGGGAATGAGCCCCTGTACGTGATCGACGGGGTGCTTGTCGAAAGCCAGGTCGACCTGTCGTGGATCGGTTCACCGGCACAGAATGGTCTGAGCTCCATCAACCCCAATGACATTGAGTCGATGGAGATCCTGAAGGATGCTTCCGCAACGTCGATTTACGGGGCCAAGGGTGCGAATGGTGTGGTTCTCATCACTACAAAAAAAGGGAAATCGGGTAAGGACAATATTACTTTCGAAACCTACTTCGGAACACAGATCAAGGCAAAGGATATCGAGGTCATGAATGCCTCACAATTTGCTAGGCTTTATGATGAAGCCGGGTACAATGCCGATTCCACTTATGTGCCCCTATACCCCAATCCCGACAGTTTAGGGGCCGGCACCGACTGGCAATCGGAGATTTACCGGAATGCTCCGATCCAAAACTACCAGGTGAGTTTTTCCGGCGCCAACGATAAAACTTCATACGCTTTGAGTCTGGGATATTACAATCAAAAAGGGATCATTTACGGTTCCGATTTTAAGCGTTATTCCTTCCGGACCAACCTCGACCGAAAGATGACCAAGAAATTAACAGGTGGAACCAACCTGAGTTATACGCAAACCGTGTCAAACACCGTTCCGACCGACACGCCGGGGGGATTTTTCCCGGGTGTCGTGAACACAGCCTTGATTTTTAATCCGGCACTGCCGGTGTATGATTCAACCGGACAGTACACCCTTACCGACCCCAACGCGGATGCCTGGCTCGACAATCCTGTGGCAGTCACCCGGGATGTGGATGCCGTGGATAAAGTCAGCCGGTTCCTTGGCAATGTTTATCTGGAATATACCATTTTCCAGGATTTGAAGTTCAGAACCAATTTTGGCGCCGACATTTACCATTCGGTGCAGGACATGTATACACCGCGGTATGTTTACTCCGGCTCGTTCAATGATGGCCAGGCCCGTTTTGCCACCACCGACCTTCAAAACTATATTTTCGACAATACCCTGACCTATAACCACATCTGGAACAAGATTCACAAATTCACTGCAATGGCCGGGATGACCTATCAAAACAACACAACGCGGACTTTTATCGATATCGCCACAGGATTCCCGAACGACATCCTGGGGTATTACGGCATTCAGAATGCGACCAACATGCCGACCATCTATTCCTCCTTCACCGAATCAGCGGCTGTGTCGTATCTTGCCAGGGTCAACTACAATCTGAAAGAAAGGTATTTATTTACCGTGACCTGTCGTGTTGACGGTTCCTCCAAATTCGGTTCGAATAACCGCTTTGCTACCTTTCCTTCGGCTGCGGTTGCCTGGAGGCTTTCGGAGGAGAACTGGCTGAAGGAGGTTCGTTGGATCTCCAACATGAAGCTCAGGATGAGTTATGGACTAAGCGGGAATGACCGTATTGCCAATTATGCCTTTATCAGGACGATTTCCTCATCGGTTTACTACTTCAATAACTCTTTTCCAGGTACGGGTTTTGCGCCTGATAATCCGGGAAACAACAACCTGAAATGGGAGACCACCGCACAATTCGATGTCGGATTGGATGTAAGTGTGGTTAACGGCCGGATTGCCGCGACGGTTGATTACTACAACAAACGAACTTCCGATCTGCTCTACTATTCGAATCTTCCCTGGGCAACCGGTTACAGCTCCTACCTGAACAACATCGGAAAGCTCAGGAACAGCGGGGTAGAACTCGCATTGAATACCATGAATTTCGTCGGGGCTTTCAAATGGAACAGTTCTCTCAACGTGTCGATCAACCGCAATATGGTGACCGACCTGAACGGATCGGAACTGTACATTAACAACGACACGTACAAACTGAAGATCGGGAACTGGGCGGTGATCCGGGAAGGCGAACCAATGGGCAGCTTTTACGGTCTGCGGGCTGACGGAATATGGCAGACTGCTGAAGCTGAGGTTGCCGCCAAATACGGTGCAAAACCAGGAGATTTTAAGTATGTCGATAAAAATAATGACGGAAAAATCAATTCCGATGACTGTGAGATCATCGGTCATGCGCTGCCCGATTTTACATGGGGTTTCAACAATACTTTTTCTTTCAAGAATTTTACACTTGACATATTTCTGCAGGGAAGCCAGGGAAACCAGATTCTCAACAGCAACCGGTTTGAGCTGGAATCGGGTAATGGTTTATCGAATGCTTCCGTAAACCTGTTGGACCGGTGGACTCCGGAAAACCCAAGCAATGTTTATCCCCGGGCAAACAGGAATGCAGACTACCTTCACATGTCGGATCGGTATCTGGAGGATGGATCCTACGTCCGGATCAAGACCATCACACTGTCGTATGACTTACCGGAGAAGGCAGTCAATGCCATAAGGCTTTCGAAGATAAAAGTTTATGTAACTGCCCAAAACATGTTTACGTTCACAAAATACACCGGGTTCGATCCGGAGGTTGGTTCATTCGGTCTTGACAACACCCGGCTGGGATACGATTTCGGCTCTTATCCATCGGTGAAGACCTATATTATCGGGGCAAGTATCAGCTTTTAGCTAAACCTGTCACGAGTAAACCAAAAGACAAATCAAAAGACAAACAAAACAATAAGCATCTAATAAAACAGGAAGGCAATGAAAAAGATATCGACCCTCTTTGTATCTATCCTCATTCTGGCGGCAGCATCGTGCACCAAGGAACTGGATCAGGAGCCGCACCAGATTTATTACGACAATTATTACCAGACAGGCGATGATGCGCTGACCGCGGTGAATGCCGTTTATGATGTGCTCGGATCGGTCAACCAGTATTCGAGCTATTTGTGGCTGATCCAGGACATCGGCTCGGACGATTGCAATGCCCGGGTGACCCTGAACGATCCGAACCTGCATGATATCAACAATTATTCACTCAAGACCGATAACAACTATCTCGCTAAGATTTGGCAGGGATCCTACCTTGGGATCAGCAGGGCAAACATCGTGTTAGAAAAAGTTCCCGGTATTTCGATGGACACCGCGCTCAAGGCACGGATTCTTGGCGAGGCGCGTTTTTTAAGGGCGCTGAACTACTTTAACCTCGTCAGGTTGTTTGGCGATGTCCCGTTGGTCACTGTTCCGGTATCGGCCAACCTTACCCCTGAAGAACTCTATCCTCCGAGGACTCCGGTCATGAAAGTTTATGTCCAGATTATTGCCGACCTGGACATCGCAGCCGCAAAACTTCCCGCAAAATACACCAATCCCAACGACAAGGGACGGGCCACCAGTGGGGCAGCGCTCGGTGTTCTTTCAAAAGTTTACCTGACCTTGAAGGATTGGGATCATGCTGTTTCCGCTGCCAGACAGGTAATCGAATCGAACGTTTATGCCTTGCACCCCGATTACGCCACAAACTGGAAAGAGGCCAGTAAGAATGGGATCGAGTCGGTGTTTGAGGTTCAATTTTACCGGAAAGTGACATCGGAAAACTCACAAATGGTAATTTCGGGTCTTCCATCTATTCCCGGGCTTTTCGCGGCAGGGGTTGAGATCATGTTGCCTACCGAAGATCTTCTGACAAGCTTCGATACCAACGATTACCGGAAAGAGGTGACCTTTTTCGATCAATACTGGCAATACACCTTCGAACCGCACATTTGGAAATACTGGGATCAGGTTGCATATAAACCTGCCGCTACCAGCGCCTCCGGGGCTGATTTCATGGTGATGCGCTACGCGGAAGTACTGCTGATCTTTGCCGAGGCGCTGAATGAAGCCAACGGTGGCCCAACCGCCGAAGCTTACGAGGCCATCAACAGAATCCGCGAGCGGGCCAGGAACGGTAATACCTCTGCCCTCCCCGATCTGAGCGGACTGAGCCAGGATGAGTTCAGAAAAGCCGTGATGCTGGAGCGCAGGCACGAGTTTGTCAATGAAGGTCAGCGGTGGTACGATCTCGTGAGAACCGGGACGCTGATCGAGAATGTTAAGAAGGCCAAAGGCGACAAGTCGAACCCCTCCTCTTTCAATTATCTGTTCCCGATACCGCAACGGGAAAGAGATATAAATCTGAATCTAACACAGAATCCGGGATACTGATAGAATTTACCATTGACAAGATTTACGATTTACGATTGAATTTCGGGTTAAAATCGGAGAAATGAAAAACGGCATAAAGATATTCTTCCTCTTT
>Ga0116171_10001983_pt1 | contig 19839 bp, 14 predicted proteins | sample AD_JPNHW2_MetaG_FD_89798 | JGI IMG/M metagenome (GOLD analysis project Ga0116171, IMG submission 89798) | Active sludge microbial communities of municipal wastewater-treating anaerobic digesters from Japan - AD_JPNHW2_MetaG | ecosystem: Engineered > Bioreactor > Anaerobic > Digestate | place... | reverse complement strand
TTTATCGGTGTCTTTCTGGTATGGAATAAATATCCTGAAAACGATAAAAAATTCTTTACATTCCTCGGTCTCCGGCTGTTAGGAATCGCCATTCTTGTATTTCTCGTTTTAAAATTCCAGTCAGGCAAACTTGAAAATAATGGATCGTTAATAACCAGTTGGTGGGGTATTCTCGGGCTTATCGGTTGGGGTTATCTTGTTGCTGCGTTTGTCTATCTTGCAGCGCACGATAACATACTGAATACTGTAGTTGCTTTCCTCTTCTTTCTCTCTTTCAACATTCTCTCATGCCTTGGTCTTCTGACAATCTTCAATCCTGTTAAGCCACTTCTGGGTGTCATTATTGAAGGTAATGTCCCGTTGATAGTCATTTCCGGCCTGCTAACGGCTCTTATACTTAAAAAAATGTCGGTGACAAGCTCATCAAAGGCAATACTGACAATTGTGTCCATCGGGGTCCTTAGCATTGCTGCAAGTTTCTTACTCCGAAAGTGGTTCATCATATCGAACATTCAGGCTACTACAAGCTGGGGATTGATATGTAACGGGATCAGCATGATTGTTTTCTCACTTCTTTATTGGATAACCGATGTCAGAAAACAAACCAGATGGACATTCATTTTTAAACCCGCAGGTGAAAACTCACTTACTACATATCTGGCACCGGATATCATTTATTATCTTATCTGGATGTCAAACTTGCCATTGCTGATATATAAGCAATCAGATATCCCGCTCATTGTTATTGCAGGATCACTGGCATGGGCTTTTCTTATGGTTGGCCTCACTGCTCTTCTTGTCAGGGTCAATATAAGGCTGAAACTTTAGAGGATCTTTATTTTCTGCTCATGGAATAAGGAAAATCTTTTTCATTTGTTCCCCTGCTTGTCTCTGGTTCAGGTCCCATTACGAAAACAAGTTTTCCTCCTTTCGTAAGATCACCATGAGTAATAAAATTGCCTGTGACAGTTTTACCGTTTAATTTAATATCCTGAACATAAATGTTTTTCCTGTTGTTTCCCGGAGCCTCTATAACCATCTTCCTGCCGTTTTCGAAGTTCAGAGTTACCTTGTTGAATAGCGGAGAGCCAAATACATATTGATCAGTGCCAGGGGTTACCGGATAGAAGCCAAGTGAAGAAAAGACATACCATGCAGAGGTCTGACCATTGTCTTCATCGCCGCAATACCCGTCGGGAGTATAATTATAGAGTTTATCCAGAACTTCACGGACCCTGTATTGTGTTTTCCATGGCTGACCCACATAGTTATACAGATAGATCATATGCTGAATAGGCTGGTTACCATGAGCATAGTTGCCCATATTCATTATTTGCATCTCCCGTATTTCATGGATAACCTGTCCGTAATATGAACAGTCAAAAACAGGTGGTACCTCAAAGACAGAATCAAGTTTTGCTGCAAAACCTTCCTTTCCGCCCATCAGACTGACAAGTCCTTCCACATCCTGGAATACGCTCCAGGTATAATGCCAGCTGTTGCCTTCTGTAAAGGCATCACCCCATTTATACGGACTGAAAGGTGACTGAAACGTTCCATCAAGGTTTCGTCCGCGCATTAATTTCCTGCCGCCATCAAATACATTTTTATAATTCATTGCCCGTTTGGCATACAGATCAATTTCCTCCTGAGGTTTACCCAACGCCTTTGCAAGTTGCCAGATACAGAAATCGGCATATGCATATTCAAGTGTTCGTGCCGCATTTTCATTAATCCCAACATTATACGGAACATAACCAAGATCATTATAATAATCTGCTCCAAGACGGCCCACAGACGGTTCCGGTCCAGAACCCTTTGTGTTCTTGATAATAGCCTGATATAAGGTCTCTATGTCATATCCTCTTATACCTTTATTATAGGAATCAGAGATCAGAGACGCCGAATTTGAGCCAATCATACAATTTCGATGACCCGGACTGGCCCACTCAGGCAACCATCCGCTCTCTTTATAGGCATTGACTAATCCGGACATTATCTTGCTGTTTATATCGGGATATATCAGTGTAAAGGATGGGAAGAGTGCCCTGAAAGTATCCCAGAAACCATTGTCAGTAAACATATACCCGGGAAGCGTCTCGCCATTATACGGACTATAATGAACGATTTCATTCTTTTCATTTATCTCAAAAAACTGCCGCGGGAACAATATCATCCTGTACAAACATGAATAGAAAGTCCTTTGCTGGTCAAGAGAGCCTCCTTCGACCTCAATGTGGCTCAGTTGTTTGTTCCAGATTTCTTTACCCTCTTTTTTTACTGTCTCAAAGTCTTTATCCCCGGTCTCACGGTTAAGATTCAGAAGTGCCTGTTCAGGGCTAATGAATGAAGAGGCGATCTTTACATTAATCTTCTCACCTCTTTTAGTCCTGAAACCCAGAACAGCTCCTACATGATCGTTCTCTTCCTCACTATCATTTAAATTTAATTTATCACCGTTCCATGTATGGGTTGATGTAAAATCTTTATCAAAAACTGCCACAAAATAATTATGAAAATTAGCAGGTACTCCTCCGCTGTTATTCCGGCAATACCCTATCACCTTTCGTTCTGATGGGATTACCTTAACCATCGAGCCTTTATTAAAACCATCGAGGAGTATAAATGATGAATCATTTTCCGGGAAGGTAAAGCGGAAAATAGCTGCCCGTTCTGTTGGGGTCACCTCAGCAGTAATGTCATAATCAGCAAGGTATACGCTATAATAGTAAGGTTTTGCGATCTCTGCCTTATGAGAAAACCAGGAAGCCCTTTCGTTTTCACTGATTTTTATCTTACCTGTTTCAGCCATAAGTGAAAAAGCTGCATAATCGTTTATCCATGGACTTGGCTGATGTGTTTGTTTTATTCCAACAATCTTGTTATCATCGTAGGTATAGCCCCAGCCATCACCCATGTTGCGGGTCTGTGGGGACCAGAAGTTCATTCCCCATGGTAAGGCAATTGCCGGGTAAGTATTGCCATTCGACAGTTTAAATTCGGTATCAGTACCCATTAATGGGTTTACAAGCTCAACAGGATCGAGCTTTGCTTCAGGAGAAACTGATTTGCATCCGTTTGTAAACAATGAAACAGCAATTAAAAGACCAACTGCTAAAGAAAAGAATTTACGATGCATGGTTTTGTGTTTTTATAATTATTAAAATCTTCAATTACCAGATATTCAAATCGTTCAACTTCTGAAAAACAATTTCAGGGGTCAGCCTGTTCATACATGCCAGATCACCTCTGCGGCATTCCCCCTTACCAAAGATGGTACATGGCCGGCATGGCAGCTCATCATAAGGAATGCTGACCGAAAAATCGCCGGGCTGCATCCAGGCGCCAAAGCCACATATCGGGTCGGTACCTCCCCAGATTGATATAACTTTTGTACCCGTCAGGGCAGCCATGTGCATATTTGAGGAATCCATTGCAATCATAAGATCAAGCCTGCCCATCAGGGCAAGCTCTTCCTCAAGCTTAAATTTCCCGACAGTATTAAAGGAACCGTTTATTCTTGTTTGAAAGGCATCAAGCTGTCCGGAATCTTCAATACCTCCGAACAGCCAGAATTTAACTTTATGTTTTTCAGATATCATTTGAAGCAGCCGGACCATATTTTCCTCAGGCCACATTTTCAGTTTATGTTTTGCATATGGGGCGACACCGATGTTCAGTTCACCATTGTTGCCCATCATCATTTCTGCCTTTTTCACAGCTTCAGATGAAGGAACTATCCATGGACCTCCGGAAGGTGTTACAGGAAATCCTGCTCTTTCGAAAGTATCACAATAACGTTCCACGGAATGCTTTAGCATTGATTTATTGGTTCCCCTGACTACGGATCTTTTTTCACGTCTCCCCTTGTCAATTACTGATACCGGCACCCCGGATAATCTGAAGAAAAATCTCAGGATCTTCGATCTTAAAACATCGTGAAGATCAACTACCATTTCAATTTTAACCTGATCGTTGATATCTTTATACAGCCGCTTCAATCCGGGTAATCCTTTATGCCGGTTTTTAAAGTCAGGAAAGATATATCTCAGTTGACTGATAGAAGAAAAAAACGGTCTAAAGGAAGATTTTGTAAGGAGAACCAGTTCAATATCAGGATATTGTTTTCTCATTCCTTCCAGGACAGGTGCAATAAGTGCCACGTCGCCCATGGCTGAGGTTCTGATTACAAGGATGCGCATTTTAATACTTTTCGTAGGATTTTTCCTCAATCAGGCCCGAGGATGTCTTAATATTTATCTCCCTTTTTATCTCAGATCTCCTGTCGTTTTTAAAGTATACCGACCGGGCTGTATTAATAAACTCATCTCCAAAATCCTTCTTCCGTTCAAGGTCACGGATACGGTCCTCAATATCCCACAATTCACAATTCACCTCATATAAAGCTTTATACAGAGGATCGGTGGTACTTATAATTGAAGCAGTAACATCTATAAGAATATCGTACTCTTTTTGCAGGTTTGCTAGCTTGGTCTTGTCTTTTATCCTCTCAAGCTTTATCTGTATTATAGTGAGTTTGTCTATGATCTCACCATTTGATACTTCAATTTTCATTTCCGGTATTTTTATTCAAAAATAGCAGATTTTTATATTAAATAAGGCCCCATGCTTTCGAATAGGTATTTTTAACCATATATCTTCCTTTTATACTCTGATCTCCTCTGTAAAAGTTATATTACTCTTAACTTACTGCTTTTATTGCCTTTACAGCATTTATGCCATTTAAACCATTAATATGGATCCACATCGATGGCAATCTTCAGCGAAGAGGCTCCCTTTTCTTTTTCCAGCCTCCCAATCGCCTCAACAACAAGTTGTTTTGCCTTGACAGGGGGCTTATTCCTTTCAATTTTAATAAGAATGGTCTTTATATACCAGAGCTGAACCTGGGAAATAACAGGTGATTCTGGTCCCAGCACTCTCTTTCCGAATATTCCTTTCAGATCATTTCCGAGAACGTCCGAATAATGATTCAGAAGTGAGCGATCTTTATGTCTGATAATTATTTTAACCATCCGGCAAAAAGGTGGATAGTTGAAAGTCATCCTCTCTTCAGCCTGCATTCTGAACATGTTTATATAGTCATGACGCAATACAAGCCTTATAATCCTGTTGGCCGGGTCAGAGGTCTGGATCACAACTTTGCCCTGCTTCTGCCTTCTTCCTGCTCTTCCGCTGACCTGTTCCATAAGCTGGAAGCTTCTTTCATGTGCCCTGAAATCAGGGTAATTGAGGAGATTATCGGCATTCAGCACCCCAACTACTGTAAGATTCTCAAAGTCAAGCCCCTTTGAAATCATTTGTGTACCGATAAGTATATCTATCTGTCGCTTCTCGAAGGCTTTTATTATTTTGTTAAAAGAATTTTTATTTCTTGTTGTATCCTGGTCCATGCGTGCAACACGAGCTTTTGGAAATACAATTTTTATCTCATCTTCAATTTTCTCGGTACCGAATCCACGGGTTACCATACCTGATGAATGACAATTACCGCATTTTGAAGGAAGATCTGCAGTATAGCCGCAATAGTGACAAATAAGTTTTCCTGCTCCCTTGTGATAGGTAAGGTTAACTGCACATTGAATACAGGTCGGTATCCATCCGCATTCTGAACATTCAATATAAGGTGAGAATCCCCTTCTGTTCTGAAAAAGGATTATCTGCTCATCTTTACCGAGAGCCTCATCCATTGCGGTAAGCAGTTCAGGAGTAAAATGTGAGATCATCAGCTTTTTCCTGTATGCTTCACGGGTATTCCCAATTATTATTTCAGGCATCTTTATGAGACCGTATCTCTCTTTCAGTTCAGCCAGGCCATACTTTCCTTTTACGGCATTATTATAACTTTCAACTGATGGTGAAGCTGATCCTAGAATAGTTTTAGCCTTGTGAATAGAAGCAAGCATTATTGCAGAATCGCGGGCATGGTACCGTGGTGCAGGATCCTGTTGTTTATATGAACTGTCATGCTCTTCATCGACAATGATAAGTCCAAGATCACTGAACGGAAGGAACAGGGATGATCGCACTCCAAGTATAAGTCGGAATCCGTTAACAGTGTCATTGTCTGCAACCTTTTTCCATATCTCCACCTTTTCGGGATCGGAGAACCTCGAGTGATATACTCCAGTAACAGCGCCAAAATGCTTTTTCAGCCGCATAATAATCTGGGTTGTCAGAGCTATTTCGGGAAGCATATAAAGAACCTGTTTCCCCTTTTTCAACTGTTCTTCAATAAGATGTATATATATTTCTGTCTTGCCGCTCGAAGTAACTCCATGCAACAGAACAATATCTTTCTCATTCAATTGATTTTTGACTGATTCATAGGCAGCTGCCTGAGCAGCACTTAATTCTTTTACCGGCTCCTTAAAGCTGTCCGTATCAGTCAGCCTCGAAACAGGCATTGATTCTGACGATAGGATACCTTTACCCACAAGGGCTTCAACTATATTAGTCGAAGAATGAGATTCAGATAAAAGCAGTGACTTGCTTACAGGAGTACTTTCTGATCCGGGTTCATATTTCGAAAGTGTGATATAACTTGCAAGGACTTCATATTGCTTCGGAGCCCGTCCAAGGGTGTCGAGGATCGAATTAAGCTCGGTCTCGGAAAAATTGTTTGCGAGCTTAATAAACGTCTCCGTTCTGGGCCGGTAATTATCAAGGCTGGCTTCTGAAGGCAAGGCAGCTTTCATCACCTCTCCTTCGCTGCACAGATAATATTCTGAGATCCAGAGCCAAAGTTTTAACTGTGATTCATTGATTGCAGGAACAGCGTCAAGGACCTCAATCACAGGTTTTACATTCTTAACAAGAGGCGCTTTGTTGTGAACGGAACAGACTATTCCGGAGGACAGCTTTTGACCTCCAAACCTGACCTTTACCCTCACCCCGGGTTTTACAATGTCAAGCATATCATCAGGGATCCTGTATGTGAATCGCCCTCTTACAGCAAGGGGTAAAATAATATCAGCAAACCAGGTTTTTGTCATCTGTCAAAGCAGAATGCAAAGTAAGAATAAATTTCGGTTACCTCAAGCTCATCTTTTTTAAATGCATGATTAAATGCAGACCTCCAACCAACAAGTTCGCCGTACATATTCAGATTCATCCGCCAGGGAAAAGTCTGCGGTAAAAAAGCAAAGAAACCAGGTATTCAGTTTGATTTAACAAAGGATGACATTACTGTAAGAAGATGTTCCTTTTTTATTGGTTTTAAAAGACAGGCATCGCACCCTGCTTCCAGAATAATATCTCTATCATCTTCGAAAATAAAAGCCGTCTGGGCTATTACAGGAATATCTTTCCGGATTTTTCTTATCTCCTTTGCCGTATCAATGCCATTCATTTCCGGCATCTGCATATCGAGGAGTATAACATCGACATCAGGGGTATTCTTTACTATTTCTATTGCTTCGAACCCCGTCTTGGCAGTAAGTATTGAGACTCCTGTATCGATCAATATACGGCTAAGGTATATCAGTACATCTTTATTGTCATCAACCAGAAGGCATTTTTTTGAACTCCAGTCCAGAACTGCAGTAAATTGATTGTCATTAGATAATTTAAACTTGTTTTTTGAACTGCCTGCCGGTCTGTAGGGGATAGAGAAACTGAATTCTGATCCTATACCCTTCTCAGACTGGACAAAGATCTTCCCTCCCATTCGTTCAACGACTTCCTTTGCCAGTGTCAGACCTATACCAAGCCCCTCAAACGGACGATGATGCCCGGTTATCTCCTGTCTGAATTCCTCAAAAATATGCCCTAGGTTTTCTTTGTTAATCCCGATTCCGGTATCCTTTATTTTAAAAATCACATTCTCTTCTTCGCGGAAATATAATAATTCTATTGACCCGTCAAGTGTAAACTTTACTGCATTATCCATAAGATGGCCTAAAACACGCTTAAGCCATATTCTGTCAGAGAAAATCAGATCACCGTTATCACCGAACTGATTTTTCACATTGAGAATGATGGGTTTCTCATTTCTTTTTATCACCTGCCTGACATCCTCAATAACTTCATTGACAACTGAATTGAGCGAGGTTTCTTCATAAGTTATTTCTATCTGTGAACTTTCCAGGCGGGAGAGATCAATGATATCGCCAATAATCTGCAATAATTTTTCACTGTTATGGTTAATCTGCTCAACGTATTCCTCTTTCATCTCAATGGTTATATCATTTGAAAGAAGAAGATTCGAAAAGCCGACCACACTGTTCAACGGGGTCCTTATTTCATGTGAGATATTTGCAAGAAAACTGGCCTTAAGCTTTTTACTTGTTTCAACTTCAGCATTTGCCTTTATAATATCTTCATGGGCCTTCTTCAGCTTTGTAATATCACGCAAAGTTGTGAGTATACCAGATAACTCTTCTGTTTCATCTTTAATAATGGTCGATCTGATCACAACTATCAAAATGTTATTTCCGTTATTCCTGATTTTAATCTCAGATTCAAAGAATCCGGAACTACTAAGAGACATGTCTATTTTCGACCTTAAGTCGGGGTAATCTGGACAGCATTTCCTGAATACTGATTCACTAAAGGTCCCTTCTTCTATCCCAAACAATGAATAAAACGCGGAGTTGGCATATTTCAGGCTCCAGTCCTTATTGGTAAAACATATCCCAACATCTGCAGACCGGACCATTTTTCTAAAGAACCGTTCAACCTGATTTTGCTCCTTTTTAATCAGACTTTTTTGATCAGACAGTTCTGAATTTACCCTTTGAAGCCCGACATTGATATCATTAATTTGTCTGTTCCGTTCCTGAAGCTGCCTGTTAACTTTTAAAAGTTTTATTATAAAAAATAACAAAGCAGCAAGAATAACAATAACTGAGCAGACAATAGAAAGCAGCAGGCTAAATGACGTCCCGTATGTATTTTGAACCAGGCTTAGCTGAGACACTGATATAAATTGTTCATTAACACCGTTAGAAAATGATTGTGTTGAAAACAACACTGCGGAAAGAAAGAAAAAAATATATAAAAAAAATCTTCTGACCATTCTATACTTTACTCCAAAATCTCTTCTTCCCATATTTAGATATAAAAAGTATCACAATCATTTTATTCACCCATGGAGGATTAAATCAAATTTAACTAATAATATTATGACCTCAGTAACAAATATTGTCTTTTAAATTGAAAATATGAATTTATTGCATTTTTAAATTCATTCATCAATATAATTTTTTTTTGCAACCTGATTCTACTCTGACAGATTAACCTGATTCATGACTTTTCTCATGCTTTTCCCCTTTCATAAATGGAGTCAGAAGAAAAATCCGGCTGTTGCCTTCAGGGTACAGGGTAAAAACAGTCGGATTTTTCGAATATTAAAGTAGAACTAATTACAAGTAACTAATCAGTTTCAATAAAAATAAAGATTCTTCACTTCACTAATCCCTCGCCGGGGCTCCGGATTAGTTCCGTTACTAATGACAGACATATATAGAGATATGGGGGTAATGAAGCCTTGTCATTCTGAACGCAGCGTCAGCGGAGTGAAGAATCTAAAAGGATCAGCAGGAATTGAATAAATGAACTTCTGATTATTTTACACCATATTATTCATTAATCAGTTGGCATTTTGAACAAAGCAAAGAATTTCTTATTTCATAACTTATCAGTACATAAAGTGATCATTGGTTTCAAGTGACTAATGTTAAAAATTAAGTGTCACCAAAATTTGGTTGCAGCTTTAAATGTAATTGCTGCCTACAAAAGGAACTGATTCATTACATTAATTGATTAACTCTAGACATTCCAGGCACTCAAAACTATAGACAATGATTGGTTACAATTACAATATCTCTGAATGTTTTTCATCAATCCGACATTACAAGAGTACAGCAAAAAAGTAGTAAATTGCATATTAAGAAAAAAATACGTTCCCATAAATTGATTCAAAATTACTACCATGGAAAACGGCAGGGAGATCAAACATTTTTCTGGGGGGAGAAGGTACAGCAATGATGAAATAACTGTATACTGGAAACCTTCGGCATGTGTTCATGCAACATATTGTTACCGGGAGCTTATTGAAGTTTTCGATCCTGGCAGGAGACCTTGGGTTGATATGAAAGGTGCATCAACTGAAAAGATAATTGAAGTTGTAAATATGTGTCCGACAGAAGCTCTTACATGGAAATGGAATGATGAATCAAAAAATGTTCAGATCGGTGAAGATCAGCTGAATCATATTAATTTCAAGAGGCCTGATCTCATAAACAAATCTGATTCTGATTATGAAGACATTCCTGTATCGGTTAAAATCATGGCTGACGGGCCAATTATACTTAAAGGAAATTTTACCCTGCGTTATGATGGTAACAGTAAGGATTTTCATCAAAACATGATTTCAATATGCAGGTGCGGCGGAAGTGACCAGCAACCATTTTGTGACGGCCGGCACAGAAAAATCGGCTTTAACGGTTAATGTTTCAGATATGGAAGAGAATAATAGCAAAAAATCAGAGGCAATTGCTGAAGTTATTAAGTCAGGGCCTCTGAAAGTCACAGGGAACTTTACATTGAAAGATGTTAAGAGGAATACCGAAGACTCACCGTCTGAAGTATGGCTTTGCCGGTGCGGAAGATCAGGGAACCAACCATATTGCGACAATTCACATAAAAAATAAAAACTGCAGCCTCCTTACCTGGCAACAACATGGAAACAATTCTGGCCTCTTTCGTATGTGGCCCAGCATTTTTTTTCTGCCCTTAACTGCCAGATCACTTCTGCCAGAGCCTCTTTTAAATATTTATTATCACAATTTGTCAAAAACAATTTCCGTGCAATAAACCTCTTATAGGTTATGTCAAAAGCATTGCCATAAAGATGCGGACTGTTTGCTGAAGCATTGGAATTGTTGCTCTTGAGACTTTTCATGTTCTCAGTCTGTCTTGTCATTGATGTCACAATAAACTTTGCTCCCCTTATCCCTTTCCCTGAGGTTTTTTCCCTGAACCTTCTTCCTATTTCTTCTATGAGAGCTTTACTTTCTTTTGTAACATATGGAGAACTATATTTCATGTCTTCAATAATATACTTATTACCACTTCTTACTCTCACCAGCTTTCCCTCAGAAATTTTTTCTTTAAGCTCGGTTTCATTTCTGCTGGCTTTTACACCTCTCAACTTTGCAGCATCCGAATAATTGACAAGTCTGTCATTCAGTTTTATACTATAATTCTTTTGTCTGTAATCCAGACAACGGGTGCTGAAAAAAGAGGATAAATGATTCCCGGTGAACCTGTCAATAAAATAAATCAGTGCGATAATTAAGAGGAGAGCAAAAATTATTTTAAGAACAGAAGCAAGGTATACCCCATGAAATTTCATTATCAGAGATTGTATTAAAGCTGATTCCAGTAAAAATTTATATTGGATTTATTTTAATTAAGGACTTTTGTAACAAGTTCGGCTGCTTCTCTGAAAGAGACTGCCGAAAGAACCTGTAATCCTGAATTATCAATGATTTTTTTTGCCTCTTCTGCATTTGTTCCATTCAGGCGTACTATCACCGGCACTTTTATTTCTCCTATCGAATTATAAGCTTCAACTACGCCATTAGCGACTCTGTCGCATCTGACTATTCCGCCGAAGATATTGATCAGGATTGCTTTAACAGCCGGATCTTTAAGTATTATTCTGAAACCAGCCTCTACAGTTTCCGGATTGGCAGTTCCGCCGACATCGAGAAAATTGGCAGGAGAACCTCCGGAAAGTTTTATAATATCCATTGTTGCCATGGCAAGTCCGGCACCATTGACCATACAGCCTACATTCCCGTCAAGTTTAACAAAGTTAAGTTTATGTTTTCCTGCTTCAACCTCCACCGGATCTTCCTCGTCAATGTCTCTCATAGCAGCAAGATCAGGATGTCTGAACAAGGCATTGTCATCAAGAACAAGTTTGCAATCGACCGCCAGCACCCTGTTATCGCTTGTCTTCAATACAGGATTAATTTCAAGCAGTTGCGCATCACAGCCCCTGAAAGTTGCATAAAGACCCGTGAGGAATTTCTGCATATTTTTAAATGCCACACCCGATAATCCAAGTTTAAATGCGATATTACTTGTCTGAAATGGCCGCAACCCTATACCTGGATCTATTTCTTCATTAAATATTTTATCAGGTGTTTTTTCAGCAACCTCTTCAATTGACATTCCGCCTTCCGGGGAATACATAAATATATACCTCCCCTTGTTTCTATCGAGCAAAAGACTTATATAAAATTCTCTTGGTTCAGATTCTCCTTTATAATAGACATCCTGGGCTATCAGCACCCTGTTTACTCTTTTTCCTTTCGCTCCTGTTTGCGGAGTAATCAGATTCATTCCGATTATCTGGCCCGTAAGACTACCGGCTTCATCAATCGATTTTGCAAGTTTTACTCCTCCCCCTTTTCCTCTTCCCCCGGCATGTATCTGAGCTTTAACTACGAAAAAATCCGATCCGAATTTTTCATTTAATTGTCTGGCTGCAATCATTGCCTGCTCAGGATTTTCGGCAACAAATCCTTCCTGAATATCAACATTATAAGCTTTAAGCAATGATTTGCCCTGAAATTCATGAATATTCATCTTAATTGAATTTAGTTAAAAGAGCAATTCCTCATTAAAAATCCTCTGATTACAAAATAACAACAATTAACAGATTAATTATTTATTTTCGCGTAAAAAACATGCGCAAGCTTCTAAATAACGAACTCAAAAGAATAACTGTGGAACAGTTCAAAAAGGCTGAAAAATCGCCTTTTATAGTAATCCTCGATAACGTAAGAAGTCAGAGCAACGTCGGTTCGGTTTTTCGTACTGCCGATGCCTTCCGTACCGAAGCGGTATACTTATGCGGAATAACATCACAACCTCCTCACAGGGAAATTCAAAAGACCGCACTCGGAGCAACTGAGTCTGTGCCATGGAAGTATTATCAAAAAACAATTGATGCTGTGACTGATCTGAAAAACCAAGGCTATAAGATAATTGGTATTGAACAGGTTGAAGGGTCAGTTGCACTACAGGATATGAAGATTGCAAAAGGAGAAAGATATGCTCTTGTATTTGGAAATGAAGTTAACGGAGTTGACCAGGAAGTGGTGGATAACTGCGATGAATGTGCAGAGATACCTCAGTTTGGGACCAAACATTCTTTTAACATTGCAATAAGCGCAGGAATAGTGTTGTGGGAACTGAACAGGAAGATGTTTATAAAATAAAAAGCTGCCCTTTTGAGGCAGCTCTTTATTTATTATCTAAAGTTCCTACTGAACTGTTGATTTGAATGTATCATCGCTGAAGTACTTTGCAAATTCAACATCTGTTTTTGCATAAGCTTTCCAGTCAGCATTGAATCCGATTGCTTCGCGAAGATTATTGAGCATGTAGTTTCTGTCGTCAAGACGAGCACCTACAATTGCTTTCAGATATGAAGGTTTTCCGCATTTGCATGGTTTCAAAGCTTCGAGAGTTGTTTTTGCTTTGTTTGTGTCGCCTTTCAGCAGCTGTGCAAGAGCAAGGTTGCATGAAGGTTCTGTTCCGAAGAAATTAACAGCTTTGTCATATTCCCCTTTGGTAATAGCTATTGTTCCAAGACCAAATTTTGATTCAGGAGAAGATGAAGTCATTGATGTAAAATATTCTTCTGCTTTAGCAAAGTCGCCTTTTACAATTGATGCAAAACCAAGGTTGTTTTTAACTACGTCATTGTTTTCGATTGCTTTTGCTTTTTCAAAAGAAGCAACTGCATCATCAGTTTTTCCTGATTCCAGATATGCGCATCCAAGATTATTATGAGCACTTACAGATTTAGGATAAACTTCTGTTGCTATTTTGTAATAGCTGAGTTGTTCATTAGCATCTTTGGTAAGAGTAGCTGCATAGAGAATTTCGTCTACGCTTAATGCTTTAGGATCTGACTTGATCTGAGCAAGAATCTGCTCATCGCTACGGCCGATCTTATCTACATTAACCATCAGTTTTGATCTTCTCAGTCTTGGAAGGATGTCTGTTTTAAGAGTTTCGAAAGCACTGGCCATATTCTTAATTTCCTTCTCGCGAACTTCAGGATCAGCATACATTGAAAGAACACGCAGGATAAGATCTTTGTCCTGGATAGATGAACCTTCTACTTCTGATTTGAAACCGTCCCAGTCTTCAGCTGTGGTTTTGTTATCAAAGAAACCAGCTGCCTTAGCTGCTTCGATTTTCTTGAATTCTTTCTCAATATATTTATCAGCTGCAGTACCTCTGTTCTTTGAAAGTTTTTCGTTCAGCTCAAATTTTCCATCAGGTGAAGCATAGGAACTGATAACTGTGTTTTTGAATTTACGGTCAGGATCAGTATTAACGTTTTTGATATATTCTTTAAGAAGAGCGATATCTTCAGCTTTAAGTTCCTTAGCCTGAAGATCTGATCTGTTAATAACATAATTGATGTCAGCAGCCTGAACTTCAGGAACTATTCTCTGCCATTTATCAGGAATAATAACCGGTTTAGCTGATTTCTCCACCAATGTTGATGTTGCAATCACACCATCAGCAAGTTTAACAGGATCAAAATCAAGACTCTTGGATCCTCTTGTAGCTTTTGTTCTCAGCATCAACTGGGAAACTTTCATTTTCTCATTGTAAGGAACTGAGCTTGTGTAGGTAAAATCTCCACCATTGTAGGAAATAACTTTATTATTAGCCTGCACTTTCTCTCCCTGGAGCACCTGTACCTTATCGAAAGCAACTTCGCCGCCTTCGTATACTAAAACTGGAGTAGCGGTAACAGTGGTCTTTTTATCAAAATAGCTTGCAGGGAAAGTACCTTTTATTGTTACAGGTACCATACCAGCATGAGCTTCGAGTACTTTAGGAGTAACCTCATACTTGATCAAGTTTGAGTTTTTCTTCATCTTATTCAGACCGCTGCAACTTGACAAAACAGCTGCGGCCAGAATAAGGATAAAATAGCTTCTGAATTTTTTCATAGTTAAAAGTGTTATTTGTTTATGATTCCTTGTAAATCTGTTTATAACAAAATTTATATTTGATTTTTAACGTAAATGCAAATTTAAAATAAATATATCACAATAGAAGAAATAAAATAAAAAAATTATAAAATCACTTTATTCAGACCCTCAGGATAATTGCGTGAAAAAATGCTCTCTATCAGTCTGGAGTAATGATCTTCATCAGCCACAAAATCAATTTCATTTATATCAATAACAAGGTATTTGTTTTCAGGGTTTTGTTTAAAGAAGGTAAAATAACTATCCTGAATCTTCCGAAGGTATTCTTCAGTAATTGATTTCTCATATAAACGGCCTCTTTTCTCAATATTGGAAAGCAGCCTGCACGGATTCATATGAAGGTAAACGTAAATATCCGGTTTGGGGAGCGATCCGTATATAATATAAAATATCTGCCGGTAAAGGTTATACTCATCACCTTTAAGCGTTGAAGCAGCAAAAACAAGTGATTTTGTAAAGTAATAATCAGCCACAGTGAACGATTTAAACAGATCACGTGGAACCAGCTCTTCCTTAAGTTGTTTGTATCTGCTTGCCAGAAATGACAATTCGAGAGGAAAAGAGTATTTTTCAGGATCGCTATAGAACTTCGGAAGAAAAGGATTGTCTTCAAAACGTTCAAGTATAAGGCTTCCATTAAACTGATTTGCAATTCTCGTTGCAAGTGTTGTTTTTCCGGCTCCTATATTACCATCAATGATTATATAATTGTATTTGACATCCATTTCATGAAACTATTGGTCTGTAACAAGAAATCAAAAATAAAAATTGAATGGCAAACAACAAAAAAAGAATCCCGCAGCTGCGGGATTCTTTTTATTTGTTATCCTGAGTATTTTCAGAATCTTGTTTTTCTTTTTCCTGACGCGGAGGACGCGGAAGAAGAGCTTTCCTTGATAGTTTAATCTTCCCTGTTTTTTGATCGATTTCAATAATCTTAACCTCCACTTCCTGTCCTTCTTTCAGAACATCTTCAACTTTCTGGACTTTCTTCCATTCAATTTCTGAAATATGAAGCAATCCGTCTTTGTTAGGAAGTATTTCTACAAAAGCACCAAACTGGACAATTGTTTTTACTTTCCCTTTATATACCTGTCCTACTTCAGGAACTGTAACAATTTTCTTTACCCAGTCGAGAGCAGCTGTAATTATTTCTGCATTCTCTCCAAAAATATTTACGTCGCCGTGTCCATCTTTCTCTTCAACAACAATTGTTGCTCCTGTAACACGCTGTATCTCCTGGATAACTTTTCCACCAGGACCTATCAGGGCGCCAATCATCTCTTTGGGGATAGTAAGCATCTCAATCCTTGGAGCATGTGGTTTAAGTTCAGGACGTGGTTCAGCAATAGTCTGGGTCAGTATATCAAGTATATGAAGCCTGCCGGCCTTTGCCTGATGAAGAGCTTTTGTCAGAACCTCAAACGAAAGACCTTCCACCTTGATATCCATCTGAGTGGCAGTGATTCCATCACGTGTACCTGTCACTTTGAAGTCCATATCACCAAGGTGATCTTCATCGCCAAGAATGTCAGAAAGAACAGCATATTTATCTGAGTTCTTATCTGTGATCAGCCCCATTGCAATACCTGAAACAGGTTTCTTCAGCTTGATACCTGCATCCATAAGAGCAAGTGTTCCCGCACATACGGTAGCCATTGAAGATGAACCGTTAGATTCCAGGATATCTGATACAACCCGTATTGCATATGGATTTTCCTCGTCGGGAGGCATCATGTTTTTAAGTGCCCTGTGGGCCAGGTTACCATGGCCAATTTCTCTTCTGCTTATTCCACGTGCGGCTTTAGCTTCGCCGGTAGCAAACGGTGGAAAATTATAATGCAGAACAAATTTCTCCGTTCCTTTATTGAGAACATCATCAATAATCTTTTCGTCTAATTTGGTGCCCAGGGTTACTGTGGTAAGTGACTGGGTTTCTCCTCTTGTAAACAAGGCTGAGCCATGAGTTGCTGGAAGAGGATCTATTTCACATGTGATAGGCCTTATCTCGTCTAACTTTCTTCCGTCAAGACGTATATGCTCATCAAGGACCAGTCGTCTGGAAGCCTCTTTCAGAACGTCGTGATAATATCTCTTTGCAAGAACTTCATCAACAGGATTTTCTTCAGTGTACTGACTGAGGAACTCTGTAATGACAGCCTCGAAGTTTTCTTCACGTTTATGCTTATCAGCAGTACATGTTTTAGTGGCCTGGTAACATTTGTCATAGGTCTCATCCCATATTTTTTTCCTCAGATCTTCATCGTTTGTCTCGTGGCAATAGCTCCTCTTTACTGTAGACCCAACCTCCTGAGCAAATTCCATCTGCGCCTTGCAATGAACCTTAATTGCCTCATGTGCTGTTTTAAGAGCTTCGAGCATCTCTTCTTCCGAGACTTCTTTCATCTCGCCCTCAACCATAAGGATATTCTCATATGTTGCACCGACCATCAGGTCCATATCGGCTTCCTTAAGTTGAGTAGCAGTCGGATTAACAACAAACTTTTTATTTATCCTGGCAACCCTTACCTCTGACATTGGACCATCAAAAGGGACGTCCGAAACAGCCAGTGCTGCAGAAGCAGCCAGACCAGCCAGGGCATCAGGCATAATATCCAGATCGGCAGATACAAGGCTGACTGTAACAAATGTTTCTGCATGAAAATCGGCAGGAAACAGAGGCCTCAGAGCCCTGTCAATAAGCCTTGATATAAGAATCTCATAATCTGACGGACGAGCTTCTCTTTTCAAAAATCCTCCAGGTATGCGGCCCGAAGAGGCATACTTTTCTTTATACTCAACTGACAGCGGCATAAAATCTGTATCTTCCTTTGCTTCTTTTGCCGACACAACAGTGGCAAGCAGCATTGTCTTACCCATTTTTAATAAAACTGCTCCATCGGCCTGTTTAGCCATTCTGCCAGTTTCAAGGGTTATTGTCCTCCCGTCGCCGAGATCAATTGTTTTCTCTTTAATTTTAAACATTCTATATAAATAATTAATGAAGGCTGAAATTACGAAATATTTTAGATAGTATAAAAAAAGGCAATTTCAAATTGCCTTTTTACTCTTTATCTACGTAATTTCAACGCTTTTACGATTTCACGATACCGCTCGATATCTTTTTCCTTAAGGTAGTCTAACAATCTTCTTCTTTTACCTACAAGTTTAGTCAGTGCCTGCTGGGTACTGAAATCTTTCCTGTTCTTCTTTAGGTGTTCGGTAAGATGATTGATCCTGTACGAAAACAACGCTATCTGGCCTTCTGCCGTACCTGTATCAATTTCAGAGGATCCAAAGGTCTTGAAAAACTCCTGTTTCTTTTCAGTTGTTAAATACATATCTTTAATTAAAATATTGTTTATCCATAAATAAATCGAGTCGCCAATTTTGGAACGCAAAAATAAGGCTTTTTTATGTAAATAATCAAACAATTGTCTTTTTTTTTACAAAGTTCTTGAATTTTTATTTGTTACAGGAACAGATGCGTGTGAAAATTTGCCGTTTCTGAGTACATAATAAAGATGAAAAAATGGGGCTGGAAGTTGCGTTGAGGTGAGGTTAATAATCAGAATTTTCAAAGGCTTTATCAAGGTTTTTCGTGTTTTCGTCAAAAGAAAAAAATCATGGCTCAAGAAGTAGTTCATTTTGATTCCTGAACTTTTTGCCCATGCTTATCAGTTTGTTCCCGATACGACAATCGAGGCATCGTCTCTTTTTGCAATATTCATTTCTAAGCTGGATAAGAGCCTGGGAATAAAAAGCCGACTCAGCATCTATCCCGGCAGTTTTCCAATCGTTTATTATTACATTCTCCTCTGCATCGATGTTTTCGAGGAATGCGAGCGCTCTTTCACAAATATCCTGACGATCTCTCATCTTACCATAGATAAATAAAACAGGGATTACTGCATTAATCAGTAAAATGTCGGTTGCCTGCGATCCGGTACTCTTTGTAACCCTCCGGCTTTCTTTCCCGAAAACAAAATGGTTATCCCAATAATTAGATGCATTTATACTAAACGCTTTTTTAAGCTGCGATATATCAGTGGCTTCCAGCACCTTCGAAAACAAACCACCCGAAACGGAGAGCAATGCCGCCAGCTGCGATATCCGTACTGTCGGGAAATTCACCGGACGTAACCTGGAAAATTTCCATATCCAACCGTGTAAAGGCTGAAGGGAATATTTTGTTGACAATATCCTGTACTCTTTAATCAGATCGAGGTAGTATTTATCATTAATCGCTTCTTTGAAAAGCCCCTCCTCAAGCATTCCTGCTGTTCCAAAAAGAAGAGCTTCTATCTGGAATATGTTATCGGCATGTTTTCTTATTATCCTGAACGGGATGGCAGTTGCAAGCATCTCAAAAGGTTCGGTATTCACCCTGAAACCGAAATAACGGGACAATAACCGGTAAAACAATTCTTCCCAATCATTACCTGTTTCTGAAAATATCCTGGTAACCATTTCCGATTTATTCTGTAATCTTTCAATTACAAGGGAGTTGAGCCAGTGTCGTATAAGAACACTGTCAATTTTTGCAACTTCATCCTGGCAGGCTATTATACAAGGATTATTTATCAGGAAGATATATTTATCGTATAAACCCGGCTCAAAATCTAATTTAACGGTCAGTAATTCTGATCCTTTTGTATTGAAGACTTTTTTATCCTTTTCAAGAACCACATGAAGTATTACATTATCAAATGCAGGATCGTTCTGATGTCCGTGACTATCAAAATGAGACGATTTAAGATGGACCTCAACATTCCCGGCC
>Ga0116171_10001981_pt1 | contig 19857 bp, 11 predicted proteins | sample AD_JPNHW2_MetaG_FD_89798 | JGI IMG/M metagenome (GOLD analysis project Ga0116171, IMG submission 89798) | Active sludge microbial communities of municipal wastewater-treating anaerobic digesters from Japan - AD_JPNHW2_MetaG | ecosystem: Engineered > Bioreactor > Anaerobic > Digestate | place... | reverse complement strand
TCCCGTTTTCAAGGCTCTGAAGCTTCAGTACCCGGTAAGGGCACAGGGAAGCTCAACCCTTCTTCTTACCGACTGTGCTCCCAATGCTCAGATGGTTAAGCTTGTCTATCCCGAGAGGATAGCGCCTAAAGGCTCGAAGATCAAATACCCGCAGGTGGAAGTTACCTGGTACGATGGCGGTATACAGCCACCCAAGCCTTCAAACTGGCCGGCCGGAAAAGATATGAATAACTCGGGCGGCGGAGTCCTTTTCCATGGAACAAAAGATACTCTCGTATGCGGCTGCTACGGACGCGATCCATGGCTTCTCTCCGGAAGAGTTCCTGCTGTTGCAAAAACAGAACGCAGGGTCGATGAAGGTGTAAGCCACGAAATGGACTGGGTTCGCGCCTGCAAGGAAAGCCCGGAAAACAGGATAGCAACAAAATCTGACTTCTCCGAAGCAGGTCCTTTCAACGAAATGGTTGTTATGGGTGTTCTTGCTGTTCGCCTGCAGGGACTTAATAAGGAACTTCAGTGGGATGGACAGAAAATGGAATTCACAAACATCAGCGATACTGAAACTTTAAAGATCTGCATGGAAGATGCATTTACAATCAAGGACGGACATCCTACATTCAATAAAAAATGGACCGATCCTATGAATGCGAAACAGTTTGCTGCTGAGATGGTTAAACATAACTACCGCAAAGGGTGGTCATTGCCTGAGATGCCAGCATAATTTAATAATGATTTTTTGTTGTAGAGACGCGATATGTCGTGTCTCTACATTTTTTTAAATATTTACTACAATATTTGTCCGACATGAAAAAAGTATTACCAATAATTTTATCAATTGTAATTGTGATGGGAATTACCTCGTGCGCTAAAACAGGAAAGACATCAACCGGCACAAAAGAAAACTGGGTGAGTATCTTTGATGGTAAAACCACAACAGGATGGAGAGGATATAATAAAACGGCGTTCCCCGAAAAAGGATGGGAAGCTGTCGACGGAACTCTCCATTGCATTGGCTCAGGAGCCGGTGAGGCCGGCGGTGGCGGCGGCGATATCATCTATGATAAAAAACTGGGAAACTTTGAACTGGCCCTCGAATGGAAGATATCCCCTGGTGGTAACAGCGGTATTTTTATTCTTGGACAGGAGATACCTGGTGAACCCATTTATAAGTCGGCACCCGAAATGCAGGTGCTCGATAACGACCGCCATCCCGATGCAAAACTCGGAGTAAACGGAAACAGGAAGGCAGGCTCTCTTTATGACCTTCTTCCTGCTGTTCCACAGAATACAAAACCTGTCGGCGAATGGAACAAAGTCAGTATTCTCTGCTACCAGGGAACCGTAGTCTTTAACCAGAATGGCGAAAACGTTGTTGAATTCCATCTGTGGACCGACGACTGGAAGAAAATGTGTGCCAATTCGAAGTTCAAGGATTGGCAGTGGTTTATCGACACAGCAAAGGAAGGCTATCTAGGTCTGCAGGACCATGGTAACGACGTATGGTTCAGGAACATAAAGATTAGAGAGATGTAACCCCCCTGCCCCCCTGAAGGGGGGTCATTTCAACCCAATCTCTTCCGCAACCTCCCTCATTCCCATTATACAGTCTGTTATCAGCTCATCGAGAGTCACTCCAAGCATTTCAGCGCCTTTCTCGATCACAGATCTGTCGACACCGGCTGCAAATCTTTTGTCGGTCCATTTCTTCTTTACCGATCGTGCCTCCATATCCATAACACTTTTTGAAGGCCTCACCAGGGCGCTGGTAGCCACAAGACCCGTAAGCTCATCGATGGCAAAAATCGTCTTCTCCAGTTTTGAAACAGGTTCAACATCTGTTACCAGCCCCCAGCCATGGCTCATGACCGCCCTGATATACTCCGGGGGCCATTCATTCTCCTCAAGAATCTTTTTTGTCATGACACAGTGCTGTTCGGGATACATCTCATAATCAAGGTCATGGATAAGTCCTGTAATACCCCATACATCCTCATCTTCCCCGGCTTTACGGGCCATGTATCGCATGACTCCTTCAACAGAAAGAGCATGTTTCAGAAGGCTTTCAGTCTTATTGTATTTCTTGAAAAGTGCAAGTGCATCCTCGCGGCTTGGAATATACTCTGACATGATCTGTGGTTCAGTGACTGCTTATTGCTTTAATTTAATGACTTTCCGGGTATCGGTGTAATCTGATCTTTCGATGATAAGATAATAGATTGCCGGTTCGAGTGCTTCTCCGCTGAGCCTGATTGTATTAACTCCGTAAGCTAAATGATATTCACTGCGGTGAATGATCCTTTTTCCGGCGCTGTTTATCAGTGAAATATAGATAGTGTCACTCTTCATCGATTCGAGCATTATCCTGAGCTCACCGGAGAAAGGATTCGGACCCACCATGGCAGGCGTCTGTTCGTCGGGGCGGGCGATATCCCTTACCCTGCGGGCTCTGTTTTTAATTATGCTCTTCAGGGAATCGTTGTAGAGGTAATCATCAGAATTTCCGAAACTGAAAACTACAAGGTTGTGATCTCCGTAAGCTGAAAGATCAGCTTTAGTTTTAAAAGTGACAGTAACCGTGTCGCCGCCGTAAATAAGTGTGTCGTTGAAATGTTGAATCACAGGCATAAGATCATTGACTCTGTAAGCCATGTTGAAACCGTATATTGTATCGGGTCCCAGGTTCAGAAGCTTCAATGTCACATTCTCAAGTCCTATCTCGGTCTTCTGGACAGGCGAAATGAGCTCATGCGCTTTGATATCACGTGCTATATAATTTACCGGAACAGTCTTCGCAAAATCGACCAGGTCGAGCATTGCACAGTCGCTGCCTGACGAAACTGAACCGTCTTTCCTGTATATCCATTCAAATTTATTTACACCTGCAGGCACCCCGATTGTGGCTTTATTCCATCCGGTCTCACCTGATTTCTTCAGTAATTCTGAATCGTTCAGCCTGAATGACAGGTGATCATAGTTTGTCTCCGATGAGACTTTATAATAAAACCGCAGTGAATCAGCTGCAGGATAGTATGCCTTAAGCTGCAAAGAGGATGATTGATTATGTGAAATAGCTCCTGACCTGGCAGCTGTTATGCCTTCATAGGAGTCGGTTTTAAGTATTGTCCATGGTTTGGCGCTGAGATTGATCCATGGGAATATTTTCAATGATGAAGATTCAAAAGTCTCCTGGAATTTGCCTATCCTGAATGAGAAGCTCCGGTTTGCGAAGTATGGATCACAATTCATTTCCGATGAAATAACCATTTCTGCACCCGGGGCTGCCGAAGAAGAGACCTTTACCTCCAGCGGTATCACGACGGAGGCTCCGGGAAGAAGAACTCCCGAACTCTTGCTTGCCTCAAGAAGGGTGATCTCTGAATTGAGACTTGAAATAAAAAATATTCCTGACGCCGGGCTGCTTCCCTTATTAGTAATACTGAAGGTAAGCTTAACTGTTTCACCTGATTCAGCAATGTAGTTCCCGTTACCTGTGCCGGTATCGTCAATGATATAGTTTGATATCTCAAGCTCAGGTGAATGGAGTATTACATCAATCTTATATATTTTTTCCTCTGTTCCGTTTGTGAGCTTAAGGTCGAAGGTAGCTGCCGAATTATCAGGGACCTGTCCGGTAAGATTGAATTTCAGATCATTATAAAGAATTTTCTCCGTCGCGGGAAGAAGCGTTCCAATAGAAGCTGAACCATCAATAATATTTATAAATGGAGAGGAGGTTGTTAAAACAGCATTTACACTGGCTGCTGCTTCTGATCCCAGGTTCCCGATTTTCAACTTGAGGAAGAGAGTTTCATTATAGTCAGCCGCACCATTGCTGTTGCCGAGCGAATCGGTAACCGATGTTGAAGAGAGATTTATATATGGCTCGTTTACTGTTGAGAAGTATATTGTTTTAATCAGCGGCTTCTTGTTCTGCCCGGTAATTACAACAAGGCACGAGTCATCCGAAAGGCCCGGGAGATCGAGTGTTACAGCACCCGAAGGAGTGACAAATGATGCATCCCAGAGTGTGTCGAAGTGCGATACCGCAACATAAGAATATGGATCTCCGGTAAATGTGAATGATCTCAGGCCATTAGGCAGTGTATCTGGCAGTGTTGTGCTGAAAGTGCCCGGAGTACCAACTACCGGTATTACACTTGGATCGCCAACCAGGTTATATATCTCCCAGTAGTACTTTTTCCTGGTGCTGGTGCTGGCCATCACAGCCATGTTACCCGCATATATTATCTGACCCATGGAGGTGTACCACTCCGAAGCGCTCTCCCCGTGTGTATGAAAAAGACGGTCAAAAGCGCCAAGACCTGTTAATTCATAAGTAGGATTCAGAGGAGGAGGAATAGATACAAGTCCTACAGCCCAGAAGATATCTTCGTCCCAGTATGAGTCATTGGAGGCACCGATATATCCAACCGCGCCCTTATTCTTTGCAAGCACCATCGTGTTTCCGAAAGAGTTTGTATTGAACCTCGAAGTAAGACATGCATTGCTGATTATCAAAGGATACATATTCTTGTTTTTCAGCTTAATGGTATCGGCGTTGGTGAGGTTAACATATAGCCATCCGTTTGAGGCGCCGTGGCCGGTATAGTTTATTAATGATAATCCATTATTGATGTGTTTGATGATAGTGTCCTTGCTGATAGCAGGATAGAGGTAATGCTTCTCCCTGATATTATTGTCTGGGGTCAGGTAATTTGAAACCAGGTAGTTGACCTGTCCGTTCATGTAGGTCGCATGACTGGCGTCGGTGCCTGCTGTGGCCAGTGCATTACGATGATAAAGGTTCGTGTCGGCAAACTCATACTTCTCGTACTGCACGATCTTGCTCACCACGCTCTTGAGTTCATTAGTATCAGACACAGGAAGTCTTCCCGTATACATTTCTGGTATATAGTCGCCATTCCCGTCAAATTCGCCGTAATACATGTCTGTGACATTGCCTGTTCCGTAGTATGGGATCATTGTAGTATTACCGACTATCAGAAGATATTCAGGGGCAGGCTTTTCTGTGGTTGCAGAGTTGTAGATCGCAGCGATCGAATTCTTTATGTCAGTATAATTTACGCCTGCATAGGCTGCCCCTTTATATAACAGATCGATGCTGAATCCTTTCTGTCTTTTCCATCTTATAAAGGGTTCAAGATGTTTCCTGAAGGCTGTATCGGTGAGGATGATCATTCTTACAGGCTTGTCGGTGTAACCTGGCATAAGATCGTCAGGTTCATAATTGAGAATTCCTTTTGAAAGATTATCCTTAAAGAGTGGTGACCCGGTGGTACTCTTTCTGCCTGTATCTTTTTCTCCGGTGAAGACCACTTCGACTTTCATAGCCGTGATCACCTCTAAATCTTTCGTACGTGGATTGTAGGCTGCAGGTGAGATAGTGAGAGTCGCCAGATTCATTCCCCGTGCTCTTCCGACCGGAACGATTTTTACGGTGTCATGCCTTAAGTAACCACGTTTTGAATATGTAGCGCTGTCGATCCTGAAGGGAGGCTTTCTCCTTACCTGATCTTTTGTTTCTCCCTCCTGAACAGGATACAGTGAGCCCCTGATGTTGCCGGCAGAAGGCTTTATCCTCGACGATCTTACATCAGATATTTTTATTTTCCAGCTTGCTCCTTCAGGTATTTGCACCAGTCTCGAAAAGACTGGCAGTCCTGGCTTTCCGATATCAGAAGGTGCTATATGTCCGGGGATGCTGACCCTGTACCATTTGCCGTTCTCATCGGTGAAGCCGGCAGCTTCAGGTTCGGGAATGGAATAGTTGATGGTTATTGATCCGGGAGCAGAAGAGACTTTGATGCTCTCCATGCCGCTTCCGGGAAGGTATTTCTGGTCTCTTGCCTGCTGACTAAGTGCCGGTACAGTACAAACCATCAGAAATACCAGTAAGCTGCTCTTGTTGTTTAGCCCTAAATACATCAGTGTTAATTAATTAACGCTGTTCCCCAAATTCCCTGACCAAGTTATTAAAAATCATAATATATAACGAATCAGGCCTTAATAAATTTGATTAAAATAATAAGATTCGTATTTTTATGTTTATTTTCATGCCTGATCGGTTATAGCCATATGAGAAGAATAATTTTACTTTTAATAATAAACACACTGGCCGCAGGATTGTTCGCCCAGGTCAACAAATTCGGCACACCTGTTTCCCGTAGCTATAATATGCAGATGATCCCCGGCGCAGGGGAGTACAACTGGGCCATAGCCAAGGACAAGTTCGGTTCAATTTATTTTGGGAATGATAATAATTTAATCCTGAGGTTTGATGGCATAAGGTGGTCGACAATACCGCTTAATCCTGATAACTCGACAACAGTCAGGTCGATCTCGATCGATGATAATGGAATTATCTATGTTGGAGGCATTAATGAGTTCGGATATATCGAACCTGATGCTACAGGAAAAAGAATTTATAGATCACTGACAAACCGTTTTGATTCAGCAGAGGACATTACAGGTACGATTACCTATGATTCAACACTGGCCCTCGGTTCTCCGATTACTGAAAAATCGATTGGAGACCTGAAAGCACTGATTATAAGGGATTCCAGCGTGTATTTTCTCAGCGATAAAGGAACACTGATAATATACAACACAATTAATGACAGCCTGAGCTTTATTAACCTGAGAAGTCTTGGCTTCCGGCAGTTTGAAAGGATGTTCCTGATTGACGGAAAGATTATTTTGGCCAATAACATTCTTGGTCTCCTTGAATTCGACGGAAAAAGGATCTCAAAGTTGAAAGGAGGCGATTTCTTCAGCTATAAGAAATGCATGACTATCCTTCCCCTGGGTTCCAAAAAACTGCTCGCAGGAACCTTTGACACAGGTGTCTTTCTTATTGATTATTCTACCGGAGAGATCGACAGCAGTTTTGTCGGCAGAAATCTTCAGAATACCTTTAAAGAGGTCTCTGTCTATTCCGGTGCAGTGCTCCATACCGGTGAGATCGTACTCGGCACAATTCATGACGGTGCATATGTACTGAACCGGGATGGTGATCTTATTGGACATTTTACGGCTGAAAATACTGAGATGATGGACAAATCAATATCGTCGATGTATTGCGACCCATCTTCCAACTCTGAACTATGGATCTCTGCATCCAATTCAATAACAAAGATTTATATGAACCTGCCTTTCACGGTAATAAATGAAAAATCGGGATATGCAGGAAGCGTAAACAACTTCACCAGCCTCAATAACTCAGTCTACCTGGTAACCGACCTGGGATTATTTAAAAGTAATGTTGATGCTGAAGGGAGCAGAAAGTTTGAACAGGTTAATGATATCAATGCGCAGATATTTTCCATCATAGCTGCCAAAACCGAACGCGACAGTTTCCTGCTGGCAACTTCTAATTATAACAGTTTCTACCAGGTCTTTCCCGACGGACGGTCAAGGCTCCTGTCATCCGTTACACGCGATCCATCACGTACTGTTTTTCAGTCCGGATTCAGGAAATCAAGATTCTACCTGGGCCTTACAAAAGGATATATTGTGATCCTCGACTATATTTCGGGGAAATGGAATATATATGGCAATATAACAAATCTGCCCGGCATGACCGCAGCTTACGGTGAACTCGATAATGGCGACCTGATAGTTCTTACCAGTTACCCCGACGGGCTCTTCAGGATACCTTTTAACGACTCAATACCTGTCCAATATACTGCCGAAAAAGGTATTCCTGATGATGAACTGAATAACCTTGCAAAGTATAACGACGATTTTATACTCTCCACAACCAAAGGTCTTTATAAACTAAACAAGCAGACAGACTCATGGGAACCTGCCGACTACCTGACCAACGGATATACCAGGGGCAAGTCGGTTGACGCATTCTACCAGTCATCAGCAGGCGACATCTGGATATGCACCACCGAGGATAAGTACTATGACATAATGTTCTCGAAGGAAAAGGATTCACTGGTGATGTACAAAGGAGGTGCACTGGCAATGCTCCCCAGCCTTAAATACCTCTCACTCTCTTCGATCGAAGGCCGTGACTGGTTTACAAAAACAAAAAATATCTATATTATCGACAATTCGAAGCTTAAGTATGAGCTTCCTTCAGTACAGACCTACCTTACAAAAATCCTCCTTTCATCACACGGCGACGACTCGCTGATAATGAATGAGACATTTGTGAAAACAGCAGAAAACGGAAAAAGGTATCCTGTAGTTTCAAATCCTGCACAGAAGACTCCTGAGTTCAGATACAGATTCAACTCTCCTTCGTTCTACTGGACTACACCTTATATGATCCAGGAAGAAGAGACTCTTTACAGCTTCATGCTTGAAGGTTTCGAAGACAACTGGTCAAACTGGGACAAGGTGAGCTATAAGGAATATACAAACCTTCCTTTCGGACGGTACACCTTCAGGGTAAAAGCAAAAACGGTCACTGAGATCGAATCACAACCGGCATCATACAGCTTCATCATTCTTAAACCCTGGTATGTAACCCCGGGGATGATCTTCCTCTATTTCCTTGTTGCAGTTGCACTGGTAATTCTGATCATTAAAGCCTATACCAAACGTCTTAAAAACGAGAATATCCGCCTCGAAGGGATAGTTGCTGAACGTACCGCCGAGGTTGTAAAACAAAAAGAAGAGCTTGAATCGAGCATACACTATGCAAGCCGGATACAGATGGCACTTCTCCCTTCTGAAGCTATCCTGTCAGAAAACCTGAAGAACTATTTCATCCTTTTCAAACCGCGTGATATCGTCAGCGGCGATTTCTACTGGATGACAAAAAAGAGCGAACGGCTCTATATCGTTGCTGCCGACTGTACCGGACATGGTGTTCCGGGAGCATTTATGAGCCTCCTGGGAATGTCGTTCCTCGACGAGATTATCGACAAAGACCCTACTGCACCTGCCAACTTTATCCTCAACCAGCTCCGCCTTCATGTTACTGAATCTCTGAAACAGGTTGGAGGCGACGATGAAGCAAAAGACGGAATGGATATGGCCCTCCTGGTCATTGACTTCGGAACCGAAAAGATCGAATTTTCCGGCGCCTATAACCCCTGCTTCAGGGTAAGAAAACTGGCTGAACACGAGGTGGCAAAATATGAGGATGATTCCGCCGAAAGACCCGATGGCTCCATGTCGAACGGAAAGTACCTCCTCGAAACAATATATGCAAGCAAGATGCCTATAGGAATATCTTCGCGAATGGATGAAGACTTTGTATTCTACGACTGGGCACTCGAAAAAGGCGTCTCCTATTATATGTTCTCTGATGGATATATCGACCAGTTCGGAGGTGAACACGGACGAAAGTTCATGAAGAAGAATTTTAAAAAGCTTATCCTCGAGATCCAGGATTACCCAATGTCGAAACAGAAGGATTTGCTTGAGAAAAACCTTAAGGATTGGATGGGACAGACACCACAGATCGATGATATCCTGGTGATGGGAATCAGAACAGAATGATAATCACACCAAATCTGCTGCCATAATGAGAAATTTTCGCAGGAACATGAAAAAAATTGTCCCCACAGTAATACTTGCTGCCATGGCTATACAATCATTTTCACAGAAATTGCCTGCATCGGATTCATTCAAAACACCGTCAGGAGAGTTAGAATTGCACTTTATCGGGCATGGATCGCTTATGTTTAAGGTGAATGATTTTGTCATCCATATCGATCCTGTGAGCAGTGAAGGTAATTATGACAGTAAACCAAACGCCGACCTGATACTCGTTACACATGAACATTACGACCACCTCGATCCGGCATTGATAGAGAAGCTCAGGAAAGAGGAGACTTTGCTCTTTTCCACTGAAAAGGTCAAGGCCCAGGTTAAATGGGCGGAGGTTATGAACCCCGGCGACAGAAAGAAAGCAGCGATGATTACCGTTGAAGCTGTTCATGCATATAATATAGTTCATAAAAGAGCCCAGGGCCAGCCTTATCATCCTAAAGGCACAGGATTGGGATTCATTATTGAGACCGGCGATAAACGTATTTATGTAGCTGGTGACACCGAAAATATTCCTGAGATGAAAGCGCTCCGGAACATCTACATAGCTTTTCTCCCCATGAACCTTCCATACACGATGACACCCGAAATGGTTGCTGATGCTGCAAAAGCATTCAGTCCTGCAATTCTTTATCCATACCATTTCGGAGATACAAATACCGACATACTGGTAAATCTTATGAAAGGGACAGATACAGAAGTAAGAATCAGAAACTTAAAATAAACTATATGAAAGAATTATCACGTAGAGGATTCCTGAGAACAGGGATAGCGGGTGCCGGGGCTCTGGCAGTCTCTCCTTCAATTTTAGCATCGGCTGTTAAGGCGCCGGAAGAAAACAATATCATATACCGGACCCTCGGGAAAACCGGAATGAAAGTACCTGTTATCAGTTTCGGTGTGATGAGATCCGACAATCCCAGCCTCTGTAAGGCAGCATTCGACAAAGGGATCAGGCTTTTCGATACAGCCAACGGTTACCAGGGTGGAAATAATGAGACTATGCTGGGAAATCTCTTTAAGGATTTCAAACGCGATTCCTTTTACCTTGCTACAAAAGTCAAACCGGTAACCGACAGGGAAGGCAAACCCAACGACCAGACATCGCCTGAAAAGTTTCTGGAGATGTTCAACACGAGCCTGTCGAGGCTTCAGATGGATTATGTCGACATACTCTATGTACACGACCTGAGCAGTCCCGAAATGCTTGAATACAAACCCATCCTGAATGCTGTAAAAAAACTCAGGAAAGATGGTAAAGCCAGGTTTATCGGCTTCTCGACACACAGGAACGAAGCACAGATGATAAATGCAGCTGCCTCAATGAGCGACTGGGATGTAATCCTGACTTCGTATAATTACAAGCATGCTGCTGCCGCCGAAATTACAGAAGCGATAAAAAAAGCATCTGACGCCGGAATAGGTATCGTGGCAATGAAAACAGTTGCCGGCGGCGGCTGGCTCGACAGGGAAAGAACCAAGCCGATGAACACTGGTGCAGCACTGAAATGGGTTCTTTCAAATCCCGGAGTCCATACTACCATCCCCGGGATGACCAGCTTCGATCAGCTCGAAAAGAACGCACTTCTTCTTACCGACCTGGCCTTTTCCGAGACGGAGAAAACAGACCTCCTGGCCGATATGGCCGATCCCGGCCTGTTCTGCTCAGGATGCCTGGAGTGTCTTCCGCAGTGCCCGCATAACCTTCCAATACCAGACCTGATGCGCTCATTCATGTATGCATACGGCTATGCAAGCCCTGCTATGGCAAAAAATCTTCTCGGCGAAATCGGGATAACAGGTAATCCCTGCGAAGGATGTACCGGTTGTTCCGTAACATGCTCAAGGAACTTCAGGATAAAGGATAAAATTGCCGATGTAACAAGGCTTGTCAATACACCTTCAGAGTTTCTGGCATAAAAACATTTTAATGTGAAAATATTATGAGAAAATGTATACTGGCAGGAATTGCCCTGGTACTGGTGTCATCTTTTGCTTCAGGACAGGATCCTGTCTTTCCTGAGCTGGATGGTTTTAAAAAGCTGACAAAATACCCGGTTTTCCTGCCCGAAAACCTTTACGAATTCATTAATGGGGCTGCAGACACATATCTTGCCCTTGGATTTACCGACCTGCATGTTGCAGAGTATAAGAAAGGAAAAGATATCATTAAAGCCGAAATTTACAGACACAGCAGTAATACCATGGCGTTCGGCATATATGCTTCTGAAAGATCCCCCTCGTACAGGTTCCTGAACCTCGGTGCACAGGGATATGTGGTTGACGGAGTAGTAAATTTCTTCAAGGGAAATTTTTATGTGAAGCTCAGGACATACTCCGAAAAGCAAAAGACGCTGCAGGCACAGGAAGCGCTGGCACGACGGATAGAAGCTATGCTCCAGGGACCGGCAGAGATGCCTGATATGCTGTCAAAATTCCCCGATAACGGCAAAAAGGAAAATGAAGAGACGTTTGTCAACGAGAGTGTCCTTGGACACCAGTTCCTGAACAAAGCCTTTAAAGCTAATTACCGGATTGGTAATGATGATGTCAGCATATACCTTATCAGGTCAGGCTCTGCCGACGAAACACTCAGGGTAGCAAAGGCATATTTGTCATCAGCTGGAATTGAATTCGATATCAACGAAACGAGGTACGTTTTTTCCGACGGTTATAACGGAAATATTTTTCTTGCCTGGTCGGGCGACCTTATGGTGATAATATCAGGACTGGCGAAGGACCAGGCTGATATTGCTGCAACCTATACTTACGATATATTGAAATAGGTTAAGAATACCATGGCCTCTGCCTCTCTTTGAGGTCAGAGAGCAGCTTGCCTGCAGTGTTCACGTTATCAATAACCTGGAAGTCGAACATGCCGACACAAATGAAGTCGGCCCCGTTTTCAAAGGCATAGCGGAAGCCGTCTTTTGGCTCAATAGCGCCACCGGCCAGTACCTTAAAGGCTATCCATGGTTTTTTTACTTCTTTCATATATGATGCTGTCTCCGTCGAGAACAGGTCAAACATGTTGTCGTGAATAAGGTTGTGATCGAGATATTTCTTGGAATCAACACTGAACTCGACACGTTTGTCAGCAGGATGTGCCGACCAGTACCTGTCGTGATGAAAAGTCTTAACATAATAGTCGACAGGAAATCCTTCCCGTTCAGAAGTTTTTATCACCTCGAGAGAGTGACATCCCAGTCCCGCCTGGTAACCTTTCTTCTTAATATATTCTATTGCGCTTACTAGTTCTTTCAGTCTTCCTTCGCGGACAAATTTGTCGCCATATCCACCCTGTATATATAAGGTGTCGGCTCCGTTATCTATCGCTTCGTCGATATCGCCAAAAATATCCTTATCGTACAGGTATGTCTGGCAGACCGACTTCATTTTCCCGTTATAGATCTGCCTGTACTTATTGAATATCGGGTAGTTGGCATTTGTCAGAAATGCTGCATTGATCCCGGCCATCTCAGCCAGGTGAAAGGTTTCGATTATTTTCTGATCGGTATTGTATGCCTTGAAGAGCGTATTTGCATAAATCAGGTCGCGGGCATGTGCATAGCCGCTTATAAGGTTACAGCCCATGATCATCCTTGTAAGCTCTAAATCACCGAGCCGCCCTTTAGGCAATTCAGCTTTCAGGTCGGTTATCCGCTTATAGGTCACGCGGGGAAGGGTGGCACTAGATACGCCATCGACACCGGGTTGTGTCATTTCCCTGAGGAATGCACCTCCCAGACCGGCGAGGAAAGGAATCCCTGCCAATGCTTTCAGAAGCTCTCTTCTTCTGTTTACCGGATTTTCTGCTGCAGGCTCAGCGGAAGGTTCCGGCCGGTTCTCCTTTTTCTTTTTACTTCTCAGACCGTCAAGTCCGTAATGCAGACCAGAACCGGTAAATGCAAGAACGAGCAGTGCGATCAGTTCAATCAGGTTCTTATTTACGATAAGGTAATTACCATCGCTTACCGCACCATAGCTGTACCCGCCGAAAGGAGGGTAGGCCATGTAGAAAAGCGACAGCATGGCAACACCTGACCACGAGGCAAGCTTTGTGAAGAGTCGCAGTATCAGGCCAAGGCCGATAAGTGTCAGGCCCCATTCATTAAGAAGATTCACTATCGTTATGCCTGTGTCGCCTGATGCCAGCCACCTGAAGAAATCCCCGAATATCCATCTCGATCCCTCGAGGTATGGTCTGGCCGTCCACGCGGGATTGAATAGTTTAGTTACTCCTTCATACAGGAAGTGCCATCCGGCAGCTATCCTCAGAAGTGCTAATAGCGCCTGTGCGACCGAAGATCTCGACGATGTGGAAGCCATAGTTTTAATCGTGCCTTGGTATAAGGTAAAATTAAAAAAATTAAGAATAGTTTGTTATTTCAGGATGTGAGACCTATTGCCTTTACTATCAGTGTCTTAAGTTCGTCGTATGATTCAACTGAGGGAAGGTCGGGATTGTCCCTGACAACATTCTGGGGCGGGCGGTAAAGCACGCCGGTATCAGCCTTCCTCAGCATGTTAATGTCGTTATATGAATCTCCCACTGCAATAACTTTATAATTAAGGCTCTGTAAAGCCTGTACGACTTTCATTTTTCCATTCTCCTGCCGGAGGTTGTAATCTGTTATATTTCCAAGATGGTCAACAGTAAGGTTATTGCAGAGCAGTGTAGGATGCCCGAGCTTTTCCATCAGAGGATTTGCAAACTCCGAAAAGGTATCTGATACCACAACCATCTGTGTCCTGCTTCGGAGCCATGAGATAAATTCTGTTGCCCCGGGTAATGGTTTGAGGTGTGCAATGACATGCTGAATGACATGCAGTGTAAGGTTGTGCCTGCGGAGAATGTCGAGTCGCTGTCTCATCAGAACGTTATAATCGCTGATATCCCTGGTTGTGAGCTTAAGCTCATCAATGCCCGTATGTTTTGCGACACTGATCCATATCTCCGGTGTAAAGACCCCTTCAAGGTCAGAACATACAATAAACATAATTATCTCTTTTTGTATTGAATTAAATTCTCTTTTATATCCGGATAGCTGTTACCTGCCACGGTGTATTCTTCCTCCAGCTCATTAAGCTTTTCGAGATTTGCGGGCAGGGGAGAAGCAGGGAGAAACTCCATTCCGAATTTAGCAGGATGTGCTGTTTCCAGTGTAACGGAAGGTACTCTTTCTCCTGTACTTTCCTGGTACAAGTCAAGGAATACCTGTAACCCTTTCCATGCCACTGCTCCATGCGGATCAAGAATTACTCCGGTACTGTTGAAGCAATCCAGGACAGTCTCTTTTGTGCTATTATCGTCGATGCTGATGGCAAAAAAGTCCTTCCGCATCTTTTCCATGTCAGGTTCCTTAAGAATCTTTCCCTTCTCATCCATAATACCTCCGTAAATAGCAATGATCCTTGACAGATTGCTGGGATGGCCAACATTCATTGCATTGGAGATACAGTTCTTTGATGGAGATATTTTAGTGTAACAGCCAGATCTGAAATATTCCGGTACTTCATCATTCTCGTTTGTGGCTATCACGAACCGGTGAACTGGCAATCCCATTTCGCGGGCTATAATGCCACCCATCAGGTTTCCGAAATTGCCGCAGGGAACGCTGAAGATCACCTTGTCGGTACTCTCTTCCCTCACCCGCGACCAGGCATAAAAATAATATACCGACTGGGGCAGGAGCCTGCCTATATTTATTGAGTTGGCCGAACTGAGATTAAGCTTCAGGAGATCATTATCCTGAAATGCTTTTTTTACATACGCCTGGCAGTCGTCAAATTTCCCGTCAAGAGCCACAACCCTTATATTGCCTTTCAGGGTGGTCATCTGTTTACGCTGGACAGGACTTACTTCATTCAGGGGGAAAAAGATTATAACATCTATCTGTCCGAGTCCGCTGAAAGCGTTAGCCACAGCACTACCTGTATCTCCCGATGTGGCGGTGAGAATAGTGATCCTTTCACCGGTTTTTTCAAGGAAATGGTTCATGAGCCTGGCCATCATCCGGGCCGCAAAATCCTTGAATGATGCAGTCGGACCCCTGTCGAGACGAAGAATATATCTTCCTGCTTCGATCTCTTCAACAGGTACTGCAAAATTGTATGCTTGCCGGCACAGTTCACTGAGAATGTCAGATTCTATTTCCTCTTCCAGGAAACAGTTTAATACTTCTGAAGCGATCTCGTGATATTCTTTGGTTTTGAAGCTCTGCAACAGATCACTGCCTATCTGTGGAATGGCAGATGGCATGTAGAGCCCGCCGTCGGGCGCCAGTCCTTTCAGCAGAGCTTCTCTGAAGGAGACCTCCCCTGCGCTACGGTTAGTTGAATAATATGTGATCTTTTTTCTCATTCTTATATCTCTGCCGCCTTCCGCCTGTCGCCTGCCGCCTGTCGCCTGCCGCCTGATGCCTGCTGCCTGATGCCTGCTGCCTGATGCCTGCTGCCTTTAATTATACATTCACAACCCTCATTAAGTCGGCAAACACTCCTGCTGCAGTAACGTCGGCGCCGGCTCCATATCCTTTGATAACCATTGGCAATTCCTTATAACGTTCGGTGGTGAGCAGGACAATATTGTTGCTGCCTTCGAGGTAGTAGGAGGGATGATCTTCTCCTACCTCTGCCAGCTCTACCCTTGCCTTGCCACCGTCGAGAGTTGCAAAGAACCTCCACTTCTTCCTGTCTTTTTTCATTTCGAGCCTTCTCTTCTCAAACCAGCTGTCGAGTTTTTCTACCTGGCTGTAGAAATTGTTCAGGTCGCCTTCGAAACAACTTTCCGGGAGGAACCTCTTTACCTCCACATCTTTCATGTCGAGATTATAACCTGCTTCCCTGGCCAGTATTAAAATCTTCCTCACCACATCGGTGCCGCTGAGATCGGTCCGTGGATCGGGTTCTGAATAACCCTTCTCGCGGGCTTTTCTGATAGCTTTGCTCATTGGCAATTCGCTGCTCAGCTCATTGAATACAAAGTTAAGCGTTCCTGAAAGTACCGCTTCGATCTTATAAATCCTGTCGCCGCTCAGAACAAGGTCGCTGATAGTCTTGATTATGGGAAGTCCTGCACCAACAGTAGTCTCATACATGAACCTTACACCCTTTTCGTGTGCAATCGTTTTAAGGCGCTGGTAATATGTGTATTCTGACGAACAGGCTATTTTATTTGCAGTAACCACTGAAATATATCCGGTCAGCGCTTCGCCATATATTTCTGAGACCCGTGGATCAGCAGTGCAATCGATGAACACGGAATTTCTGAGATTCAGTGCTTTTATCTGGCCGACAAATCCTGCAATATCTGCTTTTATGCCTTCATCACGGAGCTTATCGCGGCATGAGTCGAGCGGTATGCCTTTATTGTCGATGATCATCTTTCGTGAATTAGTTAATCCGATAAGCCTGATCTTGAAATAATGCTCCTCGAGAAGCATAGGGGCCTGTTTGTACAGCTGTTTCAGCAGGCTCGATCCTACGAGTCCGGTGCCGGCGACGAAAAGATTTACCTCATCATATGGAGAGAGGAAGAATCCGTCATGAATGGCATTAAGTGCTTTTCTCAGGTGCTCGTTTCTTATGACTACCGAAATATTAAGCTCAGAAGATCCCTGTGCTGTCGCGATGACATTGATGCCATTTCTCCCCAGAGAGGCAAAAAGAGTAGCCGATATGCCGGGTGTATTCTTCATCTTCTCACCGACGATGGCGATTACAGAAAGATTCTTCTCGACGACCAGCTTCAGTTCATTATTGCTTTTTATCTCACGGGCAAATTCCTCATTGATAGCAGCCGATGCAGCTGCTGCATCTGAGGGGGCTACGGCGAAGGTTATGGAGTATTCCGACGAAGCCTGGGTGATCAGGATGATATTTACATTTCGTTTTGCCAGGGCGCCGAATAACCTTGCCGATGTACCTGTTATGCCCACCATTGCCGGTCCCTGCAGTGTGACCAGATCGATATGATCGATTGATGAAATGCCTTTTATCCTGCTTCTGCTTTCATCTTTAGAATCGCCATTGATCAGTGTCCCTTTTGCCTCAGGATTAAATGTATTTTTTACCCTTACAGGGATCCTGTCTTTGTAAACGGGTCTTAATGTGGGTGTATAGATCACCTTGGCCCCGAAGTGTGAAAGTTCCATCGCCTCGGCATAGGTGAGGCTCTCAATGGTATATGCCTTCTCCACTTTTTTTGGATCCGCAGTCATGAATCCTTCCACATCGGTCCATATTTCAAGGACCTCGGCGCCCAGTGCAGCAGCAATAATAGCTGCCGTGTAATCCGAGCCGCCTCTGCCGAGGGTTGTTATTTCTCCTGTGAGGGTTGTAGCAATGAATCCAGGAACAACGGTTATTTGAGGCGAACTACCTATCTTTTCGCGGATCAGCTTGTTTGTTATATTGAAATCGACAACATTCTCTCCGGCACTGGCATCAGTCCTGATGAATGTTGAAGCATCTGCGTAAATACTCTTTTCGATGAATCCGCATATTATCCTTGACGATAAACGTTCCCCGGCTGCCAGCACGCTGTCGCGGGAGTGCCTTGTGATCTCGCGAAGGAGAAATATACCTGTGCAGGTCTCTGTCAGCTCATTGAGTATCTCATCGACATACCTGAGAACCTCTTCCCTCGATTTCCTTTCACTGATCAGCTCTGCAGTTGCATCCCTGTGCTGATTAGTTATCCGGCCCAGGAGCTCCCATGCTTCTGTTTTGCCGGCAGCGGCAAGCTCGGTAATTTTCTGAAGCTGATCGGTAACACCCTGGAAGGCAGAGACAACGACAACACATGGCATCTTCTGCGCTTCTACTATCCGTCTTATTTCCCTGATCCGTTCCGGCGTTCCTACCGACGATCCCCCGAATTTCAGAACTCTCATCTTGTCAAAAATAAAAATGCATCCTCAGGATGCAAGTATTAACCACAAAGATAGTAAATAAGTTAATAATTACATAATATTAAGCAAACAACTCAAAATAATTAATAATATATGGGAAATATTATAAATCAATAATCATTGTAAAATTATTATTAAGAAAACCGAAAGGACGCAAAGTTAAATCCTTCTTTCGGATCCCTTTGCGTCCTTAGGTCTTAACCCTTTGCGCGCTTTGCGGTTAAAGGATTTATTGTATTAGCTTGAAGCGGCTTTCTCTAGTCTTTTCAGTATTGAGAAGATAAATGTTGCAGAAAGAATGAGGCAGACAATAAATACCAGCCAAAGCAGGCTGAGATTAATCTTGTCCCAGAGTATTGTTCCTACAAAGAGAAGCTTATTACCGGTGGCGGTAGCCAGAAGCCATCCACCCTGCATGAGTCCCTGGAACCTCGAAGGTGCCACTTTTGAAACGAAAGAGAGACCCATAGGACTGAGGAATAATTCAGCAACGGTGAGTATCAGGTAACTGCTTACAAGCCAGTAAGGTGAGACCCTGTCGGTGTCTGCAACCGGCAATCCGCTAAGTGAAGCCGGTGATGGCGCCCCTATAGATCCGACAAGCACGATAAGGAATCCGAATGAGGCAATGATGAGTCCAATACCAATTTTCTTGGGTGTCGACGGCTCGATGCTTTTCTTGTTAAGCCAGGCAAAGACACCCATTACCGGAAATGTCAGCGCAACAATAAAGAGTGGATTGAATGACTGGAAAACCTCCGGTGATATTGAGTTCTGTGCGGTGAACCTCGTAAGTCCCAGCAGCTTGCTCATTATACCTGCCGGATCAAATCCATATGAAAAGAACATTATGAACCATAGCGAAATAAGGAATAATATCCCGCCCGTGATTCTTGCATTCTTCTTCATATTTTTATAGAAAAGCAGAAATATTCCGGCTATGGCGCCTATGACGGCAAGCATGGAAGGCAGTGTGAAAAACATATTGGTGAAGATACCTACCTGTTTATCGGTGTAGTCCCTGGCAAAAAGTGTCAGTGTCAGTCCGTTCTGATGGAACGACATCCAGAAGAATATTGCTACGATAAAGACGAGAACAAGCGCTGTTATCCTGCCTTTTTCTTCTTTGCCGGCGCTAAGGGTTATCCATGTGATAAATGCGGCAAAAAGTCCGATGGCGAATCCGTTTGTCCAGCCGATCTGCTTTATGAAATGAAGTCCGTAAGCTGTTATTCCCATTGCAACCAGGGCTGCAATCAGAGGTACAGGTTTGAATTCAATTTGTTGTGAAGACGATACGGAGGTCTTTGTCTCTGTTGCTTTCTCCTTGTTAGGCAGGAACTTATTAAAAACAACATACACGATAAGAGAGATCACCATTGCGATTGCAGCGACTCCGAAAGCATAGTTA
>Ga0116171_10001980_pt1 | contig 19862 bp, 19 predicted proteins | sample AD_JPNHW2_MetaG_FD_89798 | JGI IMG/M metagenome (GOLD analysis project Ga0116171, IMG submission 89798) | Active sludge microbial communities of municipal wastewater-treating anaerobic digesters from Japan - AD_JPNHW2_MetaG | ecosystem: Engineered > Bioreactor > Anaerobic > Digestate | place... | reverse complement strand
CGACCGTGTAGATGGCGCCCATAAGCTGCCCGGAGACCACAAAGGCACGGATGTCGCGGGCCCTTTCCAGGGGTATGAACTCCTGGAGGTAGACCATGCCCTCCGTCTCGATGACGGCCTCCAGGCGGGCCAGGTCTTCAGGGACGCCGTCCTCCAGCAGGATTATGTCTCTCCCCTTGTAGCCGAAGAGGGGCTTAGAGACGGCTTTTTTGAATTCGTGCAGGACGCGGGCTGCCTCTTTGGCGCTGGTGGAGGCAAATGTGCGGGGCGTGGCAACTCCCGCGTCCTGAAGTGCTCTGGATGTGGCATATTTGTTGGCCGCCCTGGCAATGGCCTGGGGTGGATTGATGACGGCGACACCCCTTTCCTGCAAAGCCAGCAGGGCCTCGAAGCGGAAGGAGACGTCGCTTGCTCCCCTCCGGCCCAGGTCGCGGACGATGAGGGCGGGCAGCTCCAGGAGATTGACATCCCGGCAGCGAAAGGACTGGCCGCCGTTGACAGCTGCCGCCAGGTCGGAGAAGCTGAGGAAAAAAGCATCCATCCCTTTTTTGGAGCAGGAGGCCAGGAGGGCCTGAGCCGTCCAGTCCAGGGGGTCGGTGACGACTATGCCGATCTGCATGATAGTAGTAGATGGCCCTGCGGATATATCTGTATTGGCATTAGGCGTTCTGTTCAAATAGAGTCTGCTGCTCTCTATCCACTATTTCGTAGATGCCGGCGGAGGAGAGGCTGGAGAGGGGATAGTACCTTGCACAGGCGCTCTGGGCAATCTGCCGGCAGTAGCCGAGGCCCATGCCCATGAACGAACTCTCGGCGCCCTCCGTATCGATGACCACGGTTTGCACTCCGAGCTGTCTGTACTGCTCGGATATCTCCAGCAGCTCATCCCTGACCCCTGCCCCCGACATCCCTACGGCTGACGCCGCGGTCCCCGCTCCCATGCCCACGTTGGCTCTACCGTCGGAGATGAGGACCATCATGGCCAGGGTCTCACGGTCCTTTATCATCTCGCTCTGCAAAATCTGCAAGCCCCTGGTGAGGCCGGCAGATAGGGGCGTCCTGCCGCCGGTGGGTAGCTCCTCCAGCCTGCTCCTGGCCAGGTCAACGCTGGAGCAGAGCGGCAGGATCAGCTCCGCCTCCCTCCCCTTGAATGCCACCATGCCGATTCTGTCCCTCTTCTGGTAGGAGTCGGTGAGCAGGGAGACAATGGCCCCCTTTGCCCCCTCCATCCTCTGCATGGCTCCCATGGAGCCGCTGGAGTCGACCACAAAGAGCACCACCGCCGAGGTCCTGGCGAGGCGCTCCTTCTCACGGATGTCCTCGCCCCTGATCTTTACGGCATTTTTGCCCGGTCTGCAGCTCTGGTAGGGGGCAGCCGCCCGGATCGTGGCATCGATGGCGATATCGATACCCTTTCTCCTGAGGGGCATCCTCTGGCGCAGATACCTGCCCCGGCTGTTCTTTGCCAGAGTATTCGCCCTCCGGCCGCGGGTCCTTTTGCGGGCCATTCTATCCCGCCGGCGGAAGGCCTCAATGCCACGAACGTCAACCGGAGAGCCGGCTTTGAATATCTTCTCCGAATGCTCTGATTTTGCCTTTCTGTCAGGGTCTGCATCCTGCCCTCCGTCCTGATGCTCACCTGGATCATCCTGGGGGCGATCATCCTGAGGGCGGTCATCCTGCCGGCCATCCTCCTCCCTGGCCTGCCCCTTTTGCTGCCGGCTGTGGCTCTTTTCCTCATCCATTCTGTCTCTGTGTTCGCGGCTCCTCTCCAGGCTCTCTTCCAGCTTCTCCCTGTTCAAAGTGGGCGGCTCAAACGGCCTGCTCCTCATCCTGTGAGCCAGCGCCAGTTCCATTGCCTTCTTGGCGTCTTCAGCGGTTGCCTGCTTTCTGCCATCAAAGGCGGCTATGGTCCTGGCCGTCCTGCTGATGACGATCTCCGCGCGGTGGGTTCTGACGCCCAGGTCGATGCAGGTCATGGCAATCGACCTGAGGAGGTCGTCGGCCAGTACCACATCAGGCAGAGCACATCTGGCCCGGGCGATCTTCTCTTTAAGCTCCTTTTGGGCAGGCAGAAATTGCAGTGCAAAGCCCTGCGGGTCGGCATCAAACCCTTCCGCATTCCTGGCAATCTGCACCCTCTGGTCAATATCGCTGATGGCGTCGACGCTCACCTGCAGGCCGAACCTGTCCAGCAGTTGAGGGCGCAGCTCCCCTTCCTCAGGATTCATGGTCCCGACCAATATGAATTTGGAGGGGTGGGCGACGGAGACCCCTTCCCTCTCCACGATGTTCACCCCCATGGCCGAGCAGTCCAGCAGGACATCGGCCACGTGGTCGTCCAGCAGGTTCACCTCGTCGATGTAGAGTATGCCCCGATTGGCAGCGGCGAGGATGCCGGGCTCCAGGGCCCTGATGCCCTCTTTTATGGCTCTCTCCACATTCAATGAGCCCACCACCCGGTCTTCGGTGGCTCCCAGGGGCAGGTCTACCACCGGCGTTTTCTTTGCCGCAATGCGGATCTGCCCACTTTCGCTCTTCTCATGGCACAGGTCGCACATCTCCTGGGGACTACTTGGATCGCAGCCGAATGGGCAGCCCTCCACCACGGAGATCTCCTCCAGCAGATCGGCCAAAGCCCGAACTGCCGTCGATTTAGCTGTGCCTTTGTCGCCCCGGATCAGAACTCCGCCGATGCGGGGATTGACGGCGTTGAGGATCAGAGCGAACTTCATGTCTTCCTGGCCTACGATGGATGTGAAGGGAATGGTCTTTCTCTTGAGATGGTGCATGCCGCCTCCTTTGATTGCTGAGGAAATCAAATTTAGTAGTATAAATAGATAATCCGTATTACTAAAGACATAATTGAAAGTGGATTAGAACTGTGACAATTCGCTTGCTCAATGGTTTAAAGACAGATAACGGGCAGACGTCTCCTTCCTGCCCGCTATATCCGCTTTGATGGAGTGCAAAGATCAGAATCCTTTCGGAGATTTAAATCTTTCGATTGAGTAATACTTGATTTGATAAATAGCAATTAGAATTAACATAAATACATATTAGAAATTAATAAACATTTAATTAGTAATACTAAGAAAAGACTAAATATAACTAAGTACAATTGAGTCCGCACTCAGAGCGAATATAGGAGGGATCGATAATCAGTCAATTCATAACAAAGATGGCATCGTGCTTCGTCCTGCTCTTTATTATAGCGCCTATTTGCTGGGCAGGGCTTTACGATTTAAATCCTGGAATGGAAGCTGTGAAGTATAAGCATGAGATGACGGACGATGTAACCGGCCAGGGCTATATGATGGAATATAAAAGGGTCAATACCAACAACCTCTCCCTTTGGGAGTATTCACATGGCAGCGGAAAGATAGATCAGGCCGATATCTTGAATAGCGAGCAGAAGACAACTCATTCCAACACTTACAAGATGTATGATTATGCGGAAAAAGGTGGATATGCAGTAAGAGAGAAAGCGGGAGGGGCAAACAGCGTCATATCTTATACCAGACAGTATGACAATATTCAGTCTCCAATAGCATTTGCCTGGGGGGCCGGATATTATGCATCAAATCCAATCCGCTTCAATTCCCTGCTCAAAGACAAGACTGAGGCTAAGAGCTACCAGGAATCGGCTTCAATGCACAGGCAGATAGAATATGCGCGAGCAGTGCACGGAGACATTGCAGTGGATATGAATTGCACCGGGGCGTCGGCCACTGCAGACGGTAAGGGCACTCTCAGCATGAAGATCGATGATGAAGTGACTTCAGGTACAATGCATGTCGGAGAGCTATTGACTTCGCCCATGAAAGCTATCAATGCCCCTTCTGTAAAGACGAAGCAAGGATGGGGAGATGCGATAATTGAGGTAGACAATGACTATATCGGCGACTTCCATGTCAAGAAGACGATGAAGCTGGAGATCACCAAGAGCAAGCCAACCTGGGCCGAGGACTGGCTGCCCTGCTGCAGCGGCGGATTTTTCGACCTTCCTGCAACTTTGTATAATTTTGATAAGCAGTATGGTTCAATGAAAGGCATATTCGACTGCACCTGCCGCAATACTTCCATCTCCAGCATGAAGCCGGCGTGGAATGCCAGCCAGGCCCAGTTCCCCACAGAGGTCTACAGGAATAAACCGTGAGCGATGGAACAAAATATTTTTCTTTAGGGATGATTTCATGGGAAAATTTATTCAACTTTTGATGTTGTCGGGGCTGATCTTTCCGTTGGCATTCAGCGCCGCCTTGGCCGAAGACGACCATGGGAATAAGACCGTTATGATCACAGACGACCGCGGAAGAAATATCGAAATACCTTATCCTTGTGAGAGGATAGTCTTCCTGGTAGAAAATGCTATGAATACCATGTACGCAGTGGGCGGAGGGAACTATATCTCAGGCATAGGTGATATATGGATGCCGGAGCAGCGCGAGCCTCTCTTCAGGGCTATAGATCCGAACTTCGATGAAAAAGTCAGGATATCCAAGGAAGGAAGCGCTGTCAACCTAGAGACGCTGGCAGGTGCCGATCCCCAGCTTGTGGTCCTATGGTCTGTCGACTGGGATGACGATGTAACCAGGTCTATCGAGGATAATCTGAAGGTTCCAACCTACGGAGTTTTTATCGACAGTACCAGCGACCTGCATAGACAGGCAGAGGTCTTCGGAAGGATCATTGGAAATGAGAGCCGTGCGGAAGATGTTAAGGAAATTATGATTGCTTTTGAAAAAAAAGTTACCAATGTAATCTCATCCATGCCTGAGAGCGAAAAGCCAAAAGTATACTGGATGTGGGGAGATATCCTAGGCACTGCCGGGCTTAACAGCACCGCCAATGAGCTGATAGAAAAAGCAGGTGGTTTAAATGTCATGCAATTCTGGGATAATGAAACGCGCAGCATGGAGCATCCCACTCTCAATCTTGAGTCTTTGGTTGAGTTGAATCCCGATGTGATCTATATGTGGTATAATTTGAATATAGATCCGGAAGATGTGATAAGCGGCAAAGACTTCGAAGGATGGAAGGATATCAATGCAGTCAAGAACGGCAGGGTATTCGAGGTTCAAAACCCCCTCATCTTCGACTTCCACACGCCTAGGTATCCTCTGGCCTTGATGATCATGGCCAAGGACATCAATCCGGATAGATTCCAGGACCTAAACCTGGATGCTGAGATAGATAGCATGTTCGTTGATCTGTACTCCGTGCATTATCCCGGTTTCGCGGCAGCCTGAACAGGCCGGGATTGGTCGAAGATCATGTACGCCGATCTGAGCAGAGGAAACAGACATGTAGGAGGGCTCCTGCCCTCCCGGAATTTTCTCAATAGAAGGATATTGCTGATTGCCTTCGCTCTATTGATGCCAATTCCATCATTTCTCATCTCCATGAACATAGGTACATACGACTTTTCCGGAACTGATATAGGAGAGGTCATTTTCTCCAGGATCACCGGCCTCGATTCTGGGCGGCCCCAGGTCTATGACACCGTTCTATTTCATATCCGCCTGCCGAGGGTCCTGCTGGCCATGCTGGTGGGAGCGGCCCTATCGATATCCGGTGCGACCCTACAGGGCATCTTCAGAAATCCTCTGGTCAGCCCCTTTGTGCTGGGATTATCCTCTGGAGCCGCCTTCGGGGCAGCCATTGCCATGTCCGTGCTTCCCTGGATTCCCTTGCAGGTCGGAGCCTTTTCCTTCAGCCTGCTGGCGGTGGGCTCTGCTTATTTTATGGCCAGGCATAGAGGGGAGGTCCCGGTCATATCTCTGGTCCTGGCTGGAGTGGTGGTATCTTCGGTCTTTGGGGCGCTTTTAGCTATCGTTCAGTTCGCTGTGGATGCCAGATCACTGCAGAGCATAGTATACTGGAATATGGGAACCCTCTCCACTGCCTCTTGGTCTAAAGTAAGCATTGCCTTTCCCTGGGTTTTTCTCGGCAGTCTGATTCTTATTGCCATGAGGTGGAGGTTGAATGTGCTGGCCCTGGGAGAAGAGGAGGCCAGGTCGGTGGGAATGAGCCTGGAGCTGTACAAGTTCGTCTTCATAGTCACAGCTACTCTGGTAGCATCAGCAGCGGTCGCAGTAGCCGGAATAATAGGTCTTGTAGGACTCATAATTCCCCATATGGTGAGAATGGTATTCGGCCCTGACCATCGCATACTCATACCTCTTTCTGCAACTGTCGGGGCTTCATTCCTGGTTTTGGTGGATGATATGGCTCGTGCTGCCTTCAGCTTCGAGGTGCCTGTGGGAATCATAACCACTCTTCTGGGCGCCCCGGTCTTTATCTATCTCCTCAGAATAACCAGAGCCGGAGGATGGGAATGATCGCAAGAGAAGGCATAACGGATAAAATAATGGTAGAGAAGGTCAGTCTGGCTCATGCCGGCACCAAAGTCCTCGATGCCGTTTCCCTATCCATCGGCAAGGGATCTGTTGTGACTATAGTTGGACCCAATGGCTGTGGGAAGACCACACTTCTCAAGATCATCAATAACCTGATGCAACCGGATCTGGGAAAGGTTATAGTGGATGGCAATTCGGTAAAATCCCAAAGTCCCCAAAGCCTGGCCAGAATTCTGGGATACGTGCCTCAAGGGCACAGGGTCTCTTTTCCTTTTAAGGTTCGCGATGTGGTGATGACTGGAAGGATGCCCTACATTCCTGCATTCTCTTCGCCTAAGAGAGTGGATCTGGAAAAGACTGAGCAAGCTTTGGCTCTTACAGGAATTGGATCTCTGGCAGATCAGCCCTACAGCAAAATAAGCGGAGGAGAGAGGCAATTGGTGATGATCGCCCGTGCCATGGTCCAGCAGCCTTCAGTACTCCTCCTCGATGAGCCCACATCCTACCTGGACTTCAAGAACCAGATAAGAACCCTGAAGATGATCAAAGAGATCTCCAGGAGCCGCCTGGTGACTGTGGTTATGACACTGCATGATCCCAACCATGCTCTAATGTATTCGGATGATGTCCTTCTCTTAAGAAAGCTGAACGGAGGAGGGAAGGGCAATGTGATTGCCTATGGCCCCCCTTACCGGGTTATCACTCCAGAAAACATCAGGGAAGCATATGGAATAGAGGTGGAAATTATGGATGTGAGAGGGCGCAAGATATTGATGCCAATCTAAATCCCCTCTTCCCTGTATCCCAATTCTCTGGCCTTTCTTTCGGCGTATTCCGCGTCGGCCTCCCGGTCTTCTGCCAGTTTCAGGGCATTGGCTTTATTGACCCAGGCCTCCATGCAGTCCGGATCGATTTTGAGAGCCTGCTCAAAGCTCTCCAGGGCCCCATCGATATCCTCTCTCCCCAAAATCAGGGCAATTCCCCTGTTATTCCAGGGCTCAAGATAGCTGGAATTCAGTTCTATAGCCCGGTCGTAGGCAACAACGGCCTCATCGAAGCTCTCCAGCCCGGATAGGGCCAGGCCCAGGCTATTCCAGCAGGTAGCACAATCGGGCTGCATCTCCACTGCCTTTTTCAAGACCGCTGCCTCTTCGCTGTAATTTTTCATCTCATGGAGGACTAAAGCTTTGTTGTACAGAAATCCCGCTCCGTCCGGATCGATTCGAATGGCCTCATCGAAGAGGGAGAGCGATTCGTTATATCTCTTCAAATCTGCATAGGCCACGGCTTTCCCGTTCCATGCGGCTGCGTCCACGGGATTCAGCTCAATGCTCCTGTTGTAGGCTTCGATGGACTCATTGTATCTTCCGGCCAGGCGCAGAGTTGCGGCCTTACCGATCCAGGCTCCGCTATTTATGGGATTGTATTCAATTATCCTGTCAAACGCATCAATTGCCCCGATGTGGTCTCCCCGGCTCATGAGGCCAAGCCCCAGGTACAGCCACGCCTGTTCGTTCTCTGGGTCCGCTTCCACCGTCCTCCTTAGAGCATCCTGCGACTCGCCGTCCCTGCCCATTTCCGCCAGGACCAGGGCTTTGCTGTACCAGGCATCCGAAAGCCCGCCATCCAGCTCTGTGACTTTGTTCAGGGACTGTAGCGATTCATCAAAGCGACCCAAATTTGCCTGGGCGAGCCCCTTGCTGTACCAGGATAGAGGTGCCTGGGGATGGATGGCGATGGCCGCTTCGAAGGCCTGGATGGACTCGTCATATCTGCCCAGATGGGCCAGCGCCAGGCCTTTGCTGTACCAGGCCTCTGCCAGTCGGGGATCGAAGCGGATTGACTCATTGTATGTCGACAGGGCATCGTCATAATTGAGCAGCCCGCTTAATGCCTGGCCTTTTTTCATCCAGGCGGTGGCATTTGTGCCGTCCAGCTCCAGAGATTTGTTGTAGCATTCCTGGGCGATCCAAAAGGACTGCCTCTGCATAAACTCGTCTCCCCTTTGCAGCCAGTAGTCTGGCGTGTAGTCGCTCCCTGAGGCGCACCCAAAAGTCGCCAGCAGCAGATAGAGAGCAAGGAGGGCTAGAGCATAGGCGAATCTGGATTTCGGAAAGCTTCCCATCCCTTTATAGCCCCTTTCCCAGGGATGTGGTGGTCAATTTTACGTTCTTTACTCCCTTCAAAGCCATCATCCTCTCTGCGGCCTTTCTCACGTCCTGCCCATCTCCTCTGAGGACCACCGCCTCCAGACAGGTGTCTTCATCCAGATGGACGTGCAGGCTGGACTGTATTATGCTGCCGAAGTCGTGCTGTATCTCGGTCAGATTGTCTTCCAGGCCCCTCTGGGAATGGTCGTATACGATGGTGATAACACCGACGCGCTCGCCGTCCACGTCGCTCATCCATTCGAAATTGACTATGTAGCTCCTGATGGCGTCTCTGACGCCCTCGGATCGGGATGAATAGCCGCGATGCTGGATGATATCATCAAACTTATTGAGCAGATTTTCAGGCAATGATATGCCAATTCTCATGAGATCCTGTTCCATATATTATCGCGATTCGGTTTTTCATGTTACTTGGTAATAAGGCTTTTGATAATTACTCTTTTAATCACACCAATAATAGAAAGCCACAAATTTCTTATAATAAATCAATTTATTAGTAGCAAAAGGTAGGTGCTCTATGAGACGCAGTCTATATTTATTAGCCTCATTGCTGCTCCTTTGCATGCTGATGCTGAGCACAGCCAGCATGGGTGCAGAGGAGGCAACGGGGGAAGTTCTGAAGATCGGGTCGCCCAATGTGATCAAGTCGGCCAGCATCCTGGGAGACAGCAATATGGGTGTCTTTGCCCATCTCTCCAATCCGACGCTGATGAAGATGGCAGCAGATGGGACTATTAAAGGTCTCACTGCCGGCAGCTCTGAGGTATCCGACGACGGAAAGACCTGGAAGTTTTCCATCAAAGACAACCTCTACTGGAGCGACGGAGAGAAGCTGACCCCAGTGGATGTGCAATTCACATTCAACTATCTGGCAGAAAATTATCCGGCGGCAGGCTGGATGAAAAACACGGTTGACAACATCTCCATTCAGGAGGACGGCACGTTGGTCTTCAGCCTGAACAAGCCCTATTCGCGGCTGAATCTGGAGTTTGCCACATACCCCATCCTCGCCAAGCATATTTGGGAGAGCATTGATGATCCCATGGAATACACCAATGAAGGCGAGAACGTGGGATTCGGCCCATTCTATATCGCCAGCACTGATCTGGGCGCAGGCGTGATCTACTTCAAAAAGAATCCCTACTGGAAGGGCACAGCTCCGAAGTTCGATTCCATTGAGATCCATACCTTTGCCAATATGGATGTCCTGTCTTTGGCTTTGGAGAAGGGCGATGTTGACGCCTACTACAAGTATGCAGGAACCTATCCTTATTCAAGCATCGATAAACTCAAGGAGACCGGTAACTTCGAGTTTGTGGAGAAGGACAATATCGGCCTGATATTCCTGGGCATGAACCTGATGAAAGAGCCGATGTCCGACCTCAGCTTCAGAAAAGCTATCTCCTACGCCATCAATTACAGCGAGATCCTCAAGCTTGATGCTCTGGGATACGGCAAGGTTCCCAATTCCGGATTTGTTCCGCCGAGCATGATGAACTTTAAAGAGACGGCCAAGCTCGAATACAACCTCACCCAGGCCAAGGGTATCCTGGATGGTGCGGGGTATAAGGACACCAATGGTAACGGCATCCTGGAAGGCAAGGACGGAAAAGAGATCAAACTCACATTTCTCACAAGAACTGACTATCAGCGACCCACTGAGCTGATGGTTGACTATCTGAAAGCCGTGGGAATTGACAGCGAGATCAAGAATGTGGATTCCAGCACCTGGATCAAGCAGAAGGATGCAGGAGAATACGATCTGACCATAACCAGGAGCACCCCCTGGGGAATGCTCATGCATGCCAACTGGGGTACGGGCTACTTCGACTCCCGCAGGACCGGAGAAGGCGTTTTGCATGTGCTGGATGATGCCAAATTCCACCAGCTTTGCGATGACATCCTGGCTGCAACCAGCGAAGACCAGCTTAAGGACTACGCCTACGAGGTGCAGGACTACTATGCAGAAAACCTGCCGGCAATACCCCTTTACTGGAATTTGGTGGAGACGCCCTACAATAAGGCCTTCCAGGGCTGGTATTCCGATCCGCTTTACGGCATATTCAATGTAGACAGTTTCCTGTCGGTGGAGAAGACTCAATGAGCTGCTGGACCGAGTGATGTCTCTCACGGGAAGAAAGGCGGCGAGGTATTTCATCGCCATCTTTCTCATCATCACCTTCAACTTCGCCATCCCCAGGAGCATGCCTGGAGATCCCCTCACCAACCTGCTGGGCGAAGATGTCATACTTTCCGACAGCTCTGTGCAGGAGCTGCGCAGCAAGATGGGGCTTGATAAGCCCTTATGGCAGCAATATATCGAATACTGGCAGAGCATATTGAGGCTGGACCTGGGGTATTCATTTCATCTGCATAAGCCGGTCTCAATTCTTTTGCAGGACCGCATGAAATGGACGCTATTGCTCGCCGGCCCGGCTCTGATTCTGGGATCTGCACTGGGAGCCATCCTGGGAGCGAGGGCTGGCTGGAGGAGCGGCAGCCGAAGGGAGAAGGTGCATACAGGAATCCTCCTGGCAGTATACTGCACGCCGCCCTATTTCCTCTCTTTGATTTCGCTTTACCTTTTTTCATTCCAATTGGGGCTCTTTCCCCTCAAGGGGCTCTACTCCACGGGATCGGCAGCCGACATCGCCCATCATCTCCTGCTGCCTGCAGTTATGATGACCCTCTTTACCCTCTCCAGGAATTACATGATCATGAGGGGGAGTGTGCTTCAGGAGAAGAGCAGCCTTTATGCCGCATTTGCCAGGGCCAAGGGATTGTACGATGAACAGATTCTGTTCCGTCATATCTTCAGGAATGCCCTTCTGCCCATCATAACCCTGCTGGCCCTGGACTTTGGATTCATATTGAGCGGGGCGCTCTTCATAGAGATCGTCTTCTCCATGAACGGCATGGGAAGCCTGATATATGATGCGCTGCTCTCCCGCGACTATCCGGTTTTGCAGGGCTCTTTTCTCATCATCACCATCATGGTCGTATCAGCTAACCTGCTGGCCGATCTCCTCTACAGCAGGCTTGACCCAAGGGTGAAGTGGGAGTAGTATGACGGACTTTTGCGAAAGGCTCAATGAATGGAAAGGCAATAGGCTCATGCCGATGATCATTTCAAAATCCGGCTGGCTGGGCCTCGCTTTCTTTTCATCCTTTCTGCTCATGGCCGCCCTCTCCCCTGTACTGGCTCCTTATGACCCGTGGTACAGGTTTGAGCCTTATCTTCCGCCGGACGAGCTGCATCTCCTGGGTACAAATGACTTGGGTCAGGACATTTTATCCGAGCTGATCTTCGGATCGAGGGCCTCTGTGATCGTGGGATTTGGAGCAGCGCTGATGTCGACGGCCATCGGCACAGCGGCGGGACTTGTCTCAGGATACTTTAGAGGGATGGCTGATGAGATCATCATGGGAATCACGGATATCTTCCTCATGATCCCCCAAATTCCTCTGATAATCGTCCTGGCAGCATTTCTGAGGCCCAGCCTCTGGCTGGTGGCATTGCTCATGGGCTGCCTGTGGTGGACGTCAACTGCTCGGGTGGTTCGCTCCAAAGCTCTGCAGATCAGGGAGACGGGATACGTGCAGGCCAACAGGTCGCTCGGATTCTCAAGCCTGCACATCATGCTTTCGGATGTGCTGCCCAATATCACCCATGTAGTAATGCCCAAGTTTCTGCTCTCCATAGCCTCGGCCATGATTGCGGAAGCATCAATATCCTTCCTGGGACTGGGAGATCCCACCATGAAGAGCTGGGGCATGATGATCAACTTCGCCTTTTCCCGGGGCGGATTTTTAAATGGGCTATGGTGGTGGTACATGGCACCGGGGCTTTGCATAACCCTTTTTGTCCTCTCCGTGGTGCTGCTGGGCTCAATGCTGGAGGAGAGAGAGAGCGTCTCCCTGAGGCTGCAATGACCGATCTTCAGGATTTTATGCAAGGATGCTCCAGGGCGGCAAGCGAATCCATGGCCAACAATCAGGCGATTCTGAGCATCGAGGATCTGTCTGTGAGCTTTGAGACGGCAATGGGACGGGTCATGGCAGCGGATGGCGTATGCCTGAAGCTGCATGAGCGGGAGACTGTCGCTCTCGTAGGTGAGACCGGATGCGGCAAATCGGTAGTTGTCAGCAGCATAGTGCAGCTTCTTCCCGGCAATGCCTATGTTCGGGGAAGGGCAATCTATGAGGGAAGGGATCTTCTCTCACTGGGCGAAAAGGAGATGGCCGGCATCAGGGGCAGCGAGATAGCAATGATATTCCAAAATCCGTCTTTAGCCCTGAATCCCATTATCAAAGCGGCAGAGCAGATAGCAGAACCTGTTATCATCCACTGGCGACTGCCTAAAAGTCAAGCCCTGGATAAGGCGGGAGAAATGCTCCGCCGCCTGGGACTGGGGAACAGAGCGATTCCCGGAATGTTTCCATTTCAGCTTTCCGGAGGCATGAATCAGAGGGTGATGATCGCCGCCGCCATGATCCTGTCTCCGAAGATCATTATAGCCGATGAGCCCAGCAAAGGGCTGGATGCGAATTCGGCTGATGAGGTGATGGGGGAGATCGCCAGGCTGAGAGATAGCGCCGGGGCATCTCTGCTTCTTATCACCCACGACCTTGGGCTGGCAAGAAAGATATCCGACAGGATGGCAGTCATGTACTGCGGCCAGATTATAGAAACCGGCAGATGTGAAGATATTTTCAATCAACCCCTCCATCCCTATACAAAGGCCCTCTTAAACTGCCTGCCCCAGAGAGGCTTTCAGCCCATACCGGGAAGCTCTCCATCCATGATCGAACCGCCGGAAGGGTGCAGGTTCTACCCCAGGTGCCCGGAGAGGCAAGATGAATGCTGTATGAAAGCCGGTCTGCAGATGGTGCGCATCCTCGGCCCGGAGGGGGAGGTCTTGCGGGAGGTCAGGTGCCGGCTATATTGAGGGCGGAAGGTATCGACAAGACCTATGTGTCCGGACTGGTCTTCAGAAAGCGGCATCAGGTCTTGCGGAATGTCTCCCTGAAGATCGAAGAGGGTCGCACATTAGGGCTTATGGGCCCGTCCGGCTGCGGCAAGACCACTCTGGGAATGATTTTGGCTGGGCTGCTAAACCCCTCTGCGGGACGCATTCTCTATCATGAGAAGGATATCCGCAATCTGAAGGGAGAGGAACTGAGGGCCTATCGCAGGGGTGTGCAGATGGTCTTCCAGGATCCAGAGGGCTCTTTGAATCCCAGGAAGAGCATTGAAAGGTCCATTCATGAGGTCCTGAGATTGCTGAAGACACCTGAGAAGGAATGGAGGAGCAGGACCCTGGAGGCCCTGGAGGGGGTAGGCCTCTCCGAGGAGCTGCTCTGCCGCTACCCTTCTCAGATTTCGGGAGGGCAGGGGCAGAGAGTTGCCCTGAGCCGGGTATTGCTTCTCAATCCCAGGGTATTGATCCTGGACGAGCCCACGTCCGCCCTGGATATCTCCGTCCAGGCTCAGATACTCGGCCTTCTTAAAGACTTGCAGAGAGAAAGAGGGCTGTCTTACCTTCTTATATCACATCAGCCGGAGGTCGTGAGATTCATGTCTCATGAAACAGCTATTCTTTAATGAGGAGTGATCTTCATATTAGAAGAGGAATCCCGGAATCGATCTCTCTTTTCCTGAGTGAGAATTGGGAATCGAGGATCTAATCCGGGATTTTTTTGTGCCTGAATGGCAGTATTTCAGGTTGAACAAAAAATTGGACTATTGCTCCGATCGCCTTCTTATCATGCCTCCCTGTAAATCTGCATTACCCTTATGGGATTGTTTTTCTTATCCACGGCCAATACCAGTTCTCCGTCTTCAATTCCCGGATCTGATGCCTCAACCTGCCCTGAGAAGAGGCGGCCTCCCCTGGATACGAAGGGTACGGCAGCATCCGAGATGACCACTCTGCTCAGAGACGATTCGCTTTCTTTTTCCAGCATCGAAACTACCTCATTGGCTGCACTTAGTACTAATATCTTATATCATCATACTAAGTAATAAATCTTTTGCTTAGATTGCTACTGAAAGTATCTCAAGGAAATCTCCATAGCAGGACATAGATCCCGAAAAATTGAATGGATCCGACCTCCAATGAGCTTTCGGACAGACATGCAACCATCTGATAGGACAGTTGATCGCCATTGCAAAGGCATGCCTGAATCGCAAAGATGGAGTGCTGGAGATCGACCCTACATCAGCCATGTCCGGGCTTTGCCCGCATCCGCACATATTGTTCTCCGCGATGAACTCCTATTTCTGGATTAGTCTGCCCGGCGGTTGCGCTCTCCAGTATCAAAATGCCGATGAGGGGGTTCAACTTTTCGCTATCACAGACTTCCTTGTTTAGAAAGATGGCATTCACAAGATCAGATCCACTATCACAGCAGTTTCTCCTGATATCTGTGATTCTGAGGGATGCCATGGAGCCAGCCTCTCTTTTCATGATTCTACTCGGCCCTTATCAGAAGAGGAGTCCGGCCCTGGCAGGAGGCCGGAGACCCACGACAGGCGGAGGACGGTAAAGGAGGTCGCCCGGCTTTCTGTCGCCATTTCAGAGTTTAATATCTTACTAGTTAATAAGTCTTTTGCTTTTTGTAGCATTAATCCGGAGATTGTGGATTGCACAAATATCAAAAATTTAAAAATATAACTAAAAAATTTTCTCAGTGGCTATGGCAGCACTTATGCGGATGCTTGTGATGATCTGCATCGTGAACGTGCTCATGCTCATGCACCTTTCCATTGTGATCATGGGCATGTATATGTTTTTCTCCAGTATGGCAGCACATTTAATCTCACCTCCAGGATCTTTTGCTTGGTTTGGAGTCGTTTAAATGAATATAAAAGCTTTATTGCTATTGATTTCAGGATTAAATAGCAAAAATTTTTTGAAATTACACCACCTATTCATGACAATTTTGATAGGAATAATAATAACAAATCTTAAAATTTCCTTCTAAGTTTTAAATAGTATAGCACTAATTTTAATTCTTTCGAATATTCACATTGGCCGAATCATATGGATTCGATATTTAATTTATGGCCTTTTTCCATCCTGAAGGAGTCCTAATGTTGATAGACTGAACATAGGCGGTCCATAAAATCGGTATATTCCCTCGCGCATAGCTCATGAGAGCATGGCTGTTCAGACCCAAATGGGCCATCTATAAGCATATTGAGTAGCAATTCTTGAACCTGCTGGAGTAATTGGTCTTCTTCAGGCGGATATCATAGCAAACTTTTGCCTGGCGGTAGCAATGCGAGGAATCTCCTGCGAAGAGAGATGCTGGCGTGACTCGCCCAATTGCCAGGGCTCCTCGATGGCTGCTTGATATTTTATATGGCTATCTTAGGTAAGCTCGTTAACACTGTTAAAATGTCAAGTGTTAACTTTTTCGTGCAATAAATTAATATGTAACATCAAACAAGCACGCATATATTCAAGTTTATGGAGGCCACCGATAATGACTCACGCAGCACATGGCGAAGGATGCAGATATACAGGCATCGATAGGGAGCATACAATTGAGGACCTGGCGGCATTTCACGGCCACCTCGGCCCCTACATTGTACTGGGCTATAGGATGGGCAGATTTGTAAAAGCCAACTTTTGCAGCGATCCCTTCCAGATGAAGGCCCGGGTCTTCTGCAAGGGCGTCCCTCCTGAATCGTGCCTGGCCGATGGTGTGCAGATAGCAAGCGGCTGCACCCTTGGAAAGAGAAACATTGAGATAATCCCCGATAATGAGATACGCTGCGAATTTAGCTGCGCCGACAGGAAGATCGTCATCCGGCCGAAGAAGATGGCTTTCCCCCCCCAGGGAAGCGAGGGATACAGCCTTCTCATAGAGAAGATGGCAGAGGATATGTATCACATGCCCGAAAGCCAGCTCTTCACGTTCGAAGGCATCCCTTAGGCATCATGGCAGACTCAATATTCTTCAAGCGACCCGGGTGAGACAATTGTCTATCATAGATCTTGAGGGCATCTATACCGCATACGAAGGCGGATCCAAGGCAGTCATAAGGGACCTATCCCTCTCAGTGGACGGAGGGGAATATGTGGTTATCGGTGGGCCCAACAGCGCCGGCAAGACCACGCTCCTGGAATCAATCAACGGCCTGGTTAAAATCACTCATGGCAGGGCAAATGTCTGCGGCCTGGACGTCTGCCGCCAGGGCAATGAAGTGAGGCGGAGGGTGGGATACGTCATACAGAACTTCTACTTCGATCCCTTCACGCCGTTCACAGTGGAGCAGGTGGTTATGATGGGCCGCTTCGGCCGTATGGGCATTGCCGCCCAACCATCAAAGGCCGACCAAAAGGCTGTGTGCAGGGCCATCTCCATGGTCGGCATGGAAGACCTTGCCCATAAGTTCATAGGCACATGCAGCGGCGGCCAGCAGCAAAAGGCCATGATCGCCCACAACATCGCCAAGGATCCGGAGGTTATGATGCTCGACGAGCCCTTCAGCAACCTGGATTTTCATGCCAGGAAATATCTGCAAGATATACTCAAGGAGATTTGCAGGAGCGGAAAGCCGGTGCTCATCGTCTCCCATGCCTTCGACGGGCTTCCCGACATTCCCATCAGGCTGGCGGTTATGAACCAGGGGCGCATCACCTTTGACGAAAACTGCTGGGCGGATGAAGTGGAAGATATCATCAGAAATCAATGCCGTGCGTCGACGGAAGGGAGAGCCTTCAGGGAAGCGACGGGTGTTTTGAATGCTTGAGCCCTGGATCACCAACAATGTGGTGTGCCATGCCACAGAAGCCATGATCTTCGTTTCAATCGCTTGCAGCATCCTGGGGGTCATTATCTCCCGCACCAGCCTTTCATCGATTGGCATAACTATGTCCCATGCCGCATTTGCGGGAGCCGCTCTGGGTATGTTCCTGGGTGCCAGTGCCCAGGCGGCGGCCATAGTCTTCAGCCTGGCGGTGGCTGCCCTCATCGGCCCGGTTAGCGATAAGGCCAAGATGGCTGCCGACGCTACCCTGGGTGTCCTTTTTGCCATGTCCATGGCAGTGGCTGTATTTCTCATCTCCTATATGCAGTACCTGGGGACCGGCATCTCCTCCACTGCCCTTCTCTTCGGCGATGTGGTCTCGCTCTACAGGGAAGAGATCTATGCTCTGGCCGCCGTATCGGCTCTAACCATTGCCTTCGTACTGATATTCTTCAAAGAGATATCGGCCATCATGTTCAATATGAAGATCGCTGAGGCGGCAGGCATCAGGGTCAGGCCGGTCTATTATATCCTGCTGTTTATCATCGCCATATCAGTGGCATTGAGCCTCAATATCGTGGGAGGGCTTCTGATATTCGTGCTGCTGGTAACTCCCGCCTCAATTGCCGGCCAGTTCTGCTTCAATGTGAGGAGCATGTTCATCGCCGCTCCGCTGGTGGCCCTCTCGGTGAGCATTCTCGGCGTCTGGGCAGGCTTTAAATATACTCTTCCTGTCGCTCCCCTGGTCGCCCTCCTTCTCACTGCGGCATTCGCTCTGTCGGTGATGCTCTCTTTCAAGAGGAGGATAAACACAAAGGCCGAGTAACATGTCATTTGATGGGAGAATTAATATTGTAAAAATTTTAAGAAATTGTAGTTAGATTTAAATATTTCGTAATACTAAGTGCAATTCATGAAATACATCAGCCTATTTAGCTCGATTTGCCTGATCTCTTTGCTGTTTGCAGCCGCCGTCGCAGGCGCAGATGCAGATCCAGCATTCCTGAAGGTCGTTTGCACAACCAGTGTCCTGATGGATATGGCAGAATCCATCGGCGGAGAAAGGGTCGAGGCCATCTCTATCGCAGATCCAACTCTCTGCCCCCACCTCCAGTCGGATATCATACCCAGCAGAATCCAGCTTAACATGGATTTCATCAGTGATGCCGACCTTTTCTTTGCCTATAACGACAGCAATGATATCAAGTACAATATGCCGGCTGTGAGCGACTTCATGAAAGCTAACGGCTTTGGGGCGGTCTCCTGGAAAACCATATCAAATCCATCAAAGGAGTGGAACACTCCTGACAATGCCCGGATGGCGGCTGAGCAGGTAAAGGGCTGGCTCATAGAGAAGGACCCGGCCAATAGCAGCCTCTACCAGCAGGGATTTGACGGGTATTCCAGGAGCTTTGATTCAGTTGAGCCCACAGAAGAGGAGAAAAAGCAGCTAAACCGGACATCTGTCATAGTCATGCTCTGGCAGAGGGAGCCGGTACAGAAGTGGCTGGGAATGAATGTGGTCAACTTCTTTGCCCCTGAATTTGCCATGAATGGCACAAAGACCGCAGCCAAAATTGTGGATGACATCAACTCCAATCCGGACAGGTATAAGAATGTCTCATTTGTCATCGAGAATATGCAGTCCGGTGAATTGGCCAAGGGCATTGAGGAGGCCTTAAAGGATAGAGGCATCAATGCCACCCGAATCATCTTCACCAACTTCCCGGGCTCGATTGAGGGGGCGGACAGCATGGCGGAGGTTCTGGAGCACAACAAGCAGCTCGCCCTATAGCCTCCATTTGCCTGCGGGCAGGCTGCTGCCGTCCATCGCTATCCGGCAGCATGGCTGCCCTTTTTTCGGGCTACATCTCCAGCTTATGCCCCTTCTCCAGCTTTGCAATCTGCTCTTCGCCTCTGGCGGCCAGTTCCCTGAACTGGTTGATGGTGTCCAACATTTTTGGCAGAGCTTCCTCTTTGTAGGTGCTGATGGCATCCAGGGCTTCCATTGCATCGGCAAATGCAGTCTTTAGTGTCTCGACGGAGATATTCGTTTCCATTGCCTGCCTCTGAATCTCCGATCCCTGGCCTTTCAGCAGTTGTGCATTGCTGCTGATGAAATTATTGGTGACCTCATTTAGCATCTGGATCTTCTTTAAGACGATCTTCTGGTTATAGAGCGCTCCGGCAATCATGACTCCGATCCGCAAAGCAGAGACGGTCACATTCCTGGCCCTATCCACTCCGCGCATCAGTTCCCTGTTATTTCTGATCACGATTTCCGTCGCCATCACACCCTGCTGATTGACGACGATCATCTGCTGCATATCCATAATCCTTTGCCGCAGGGGAAAGAGGATCTCCTCAGAGGCGAATTTTATCTTCTCAGGATCTTCGTTCCTGGCTTTGGCGGCCTCGATTTGCTTTTCTATTGACTCGTCCATCAGGCTGCCAAGCTGAATCTCTTTCATCAGCTTTCGGGTCAAATCGGTGAGCGACTGCCGTTCGATCTCCAGAGTAATATTATCGTTCTTCAATACCGTCTTCCCTTTATCCAAAGAGACGATG
>Ga0116171_10001977_pt1 | contig 19873 bp, 19 predicted proteins | sample AD_JPNHW2_MetaG_FD_89798 | JGI IMG/M metagenome (GOLD analysis project Ga0116171, IMG submission 89798) | Active sludge microbial communities of municipal wastewater-treating anaerobic digesters from Japan - AD_JPNHW2_MetaG | ecosystem: Engineered > Bioreactor > Anaerobic > Digestate | place... | reverse complement strand
GGTTCATACGATCATCTTCTTTATTTTCATAGTTTCTAATTGTTCGGGGATACTGACGCCTCTTGGTGATCCGCCTTTATTTTTAGGGTTTCTCAAGGGTGTGAGTTTCGGCTGGACATTTCGCCTTATGCCGCAATTTCTTTTTGTAGTAGGAGTGTTACTTCTTTTGTATTTTATTATCGACCGATATTTGTGCAAACAAGAACCAGAATGTCGTTGCGATATTTTGGCACATGAAGAGCCGATATTATCTGAGCGTTTTGGTGTAGAAGGCCGCCGGAATTTTATTTTGCTTTTTATGATTGTGTTAGTAAGCCTGTTTTCGGGGTATATCCTATATCATCGGCCAGGACCTGAGATATTCGGGGAATCTTTTGGAGCTGTGCTATCGCAGTCAGTACAGATAATTGCCTTTGCTGTGTTGGCTGTCATTTCATATAGAGTCACTCCGGGAAAGGTGCATGAGAAAAACCATTTCAGTTTCCATCCAATAAATGAGGTGGCAATTTTATTTGCCGGGATATTTGCCGCAATGATACCGGCTCTTTTAATACTTGAGACGCAAGGGAACAGGTTTGGCATTGATCAGCCGTGGCAGTTCTTCTGGTTAACAGGGGGGCTTTCTAGTTTTCTCGATAATGCCCCAACATATTTAACATTTACCAGTCTCTCCAAAGGAATGCTTAAGCTAACGGGAGAAGGGCTTTATTCGTTGGCGACGCATCCTGTCGGACAACAATATCTTGCGGCTATTTCGTGTGGAGCGGTTTTTATGGGAGCCAATACTTATATTGGGAACGGGCCAAACTTTATGGTTAAATCTATCGCGGAACATCACAAAATCAAAATGCCGAGTTTTTTCCATTATACAGTTTGGTCGGTGTGCGTACTTGTTCCGATTTTTATTTTGCTGACGATGATATTTTTATGGGTATAAACAAATCGTTATAATGAAGATGACCTGCCTCCCCAGAGGCGATAAACTCAAAATGTCCGCCTATTATGGGCGGACATTTTGTAAGTTTTTTTAAAGCAATGAGTTATGTAAATTGCCCCTCAAAAATACCGGACAAATTCGGACAAAATATATCTCTAATTGGCTATTTTTAAGGATTTTAAGCCATATTTGTATAGGTAAATAAAATTATCGGGAAGAGATAAGGTTATAAAATCTACCAGCTAGCGTCACCACTTTAATCTCTCAAGAAAAATAGAGAGAGATAGAAATAGCCTCAATAGGCAATCCCTATTGGGGCTTTTTTTATGTGTTGTGTTTGTCAAAGGTTATGGCATTAAAATAACATTTCTGTTTCAAATAATGGAACATGTATTTTATGTGGGTCCAATATTCGCATAAATAGCCCTAAAAATCTCGCCAGTGTATCTCTTTATCTCAGATTTGGCTTATAGTTTCAAAGCCGTAGTTAATGGTTATATGGGCTTATATTGGGTTTATAGCGTAAGGAATAATGGCATTAACTAGGATTTAAAGGATTCGCTCCACAGCTCTCTCTGTTTTTCCCAGAGTATCTCGTTTAATATCGGGCGCAGCTTGTACTCGGGAATTTGAGAGATAAGGGTGTTATCAAGCGATAGTATCTCTTCTTGTAGTTGAGGCGATAGAAGGAGTATATTCAGGACTTGGCTAATTCGTATCTCGCTTAGCCCTAACCATTCGGAGGCTTGTTTCATGCTCTTTATGCGGCCTGTGTCCATTAAATGTTGAAGTTGATGCGCAAGAATAAGATTGCGTCTTACGCGGGGTTCTTTGTCTATCTCAACTTCTTTATGCCACTTATTCATAGGGCGAACATTCTTTAAATCTACATCGAATTCGTGGTGAGTATTATCAGACAATGAAAAGCAAAGGCGTTTAGAATCCGTGTTGTACGATATCTCTCGCACAAGACTTTTAATTATTCGTTTTTTCTCATCCGGGAACAAGTCGTTCCAAACAGGTGATAAGAACGCTTCTATTTCTGTTTTCTGCTTGTGGTTATCTATTTTAGCGTCGGTGTAGAGTTTTAGCAGGCAGTTTATAACAGTTTCTTCAAAGGCCTGCGCGTTAATGGATGTTGTGGGGCACGAATGATACCCGCGTTTCTGGGCGCTGGTGCAGACATAATACCTGTATTTGTGTTTCCCCTTACGTGTATAGGTGTGATACAGAAAAGTACCACAGGCTTTGCATTTGATCAGGTTGCTTAGTAAACCCGTGCAATCCATGTTTTTTGTGGCTCGTCTTTCTACAGTGTTTATTTTTAACTGTTCTTGAGCTTTCCTGAAAGTATCCTCATCAATAATAGCGGGTTGTTCGCCGTCGTATATCTTCCCGGCAAAGCAGACCTTACCTATGTATACGACGTTTGTAATGAGGGACTGTATGTGTGTCTTCCCATACTTTATTCCTCCAAACCCGCGCCCTGTTTTGCCAGCGGTAAGTTTTGTCCGGTATCCTTTATCGTTCAATAGCTGAGAGACTTTAAGAAGGGAATTACCTTTGATGAAGAGCGCGAATATTTCTTTTACGAGTTCCACTTCTTCGTTATTTACAATTAATTTTTTGTTTGGTTTATCAAGGGAGTACCCTAAGGGAACAAGTCCGCCGACCCATTTACCTTTTCTTCTTGCTGCACCCATCTTGTCTCTCGTTCGTTCGCTTATGATCTCGCGTTCGAACTGTGCGAAAGAAAGGAGAATATTCAGAGTAAGCCTGCCCATAGACGTATTAGTATTGAATTGTTGGGTAACAGACACAAACGTTACGTTGTTTTTATCAAAAAACTCAAGTAACTGCGCAAAATCCATAAGAGATCTCGAAAGTCGGTCAACCTTGTATACAACCACACAGTTAATCCCACCCTGTTTAATGTTGTTGAGTAATTTCTGTAGTCCGGGTCGTTCTATGCTTGCACCTGTAAACCCACCATCATCATAGGTAGTGGGGAGAGGAACCCATCCCTCATGTTTTTGGCTATTAATGTAGTTAATAGCGGATTCTCTCTGGGCATCGAGCGATGTAAAATCCTGATCAAGTCCCTCGGTAGTAGATTTTCTCGTATAGATCGCGCAATAAATTCGCTGTTTATTTTCTTGGCCAGTTTTATTCATAATAACACCTCACATATTAAAAAAGAGGTATCCGTTCCAATGTGCTCCGGTTACTTCTTTTGCTATAGCCGTAAGGCTTTTATAGGTCTTATTCTTGTACTCAAAACCCTTATCAAGAACTTTAACCTCTATTTGTGTTCCTTTATAGTTCTTAGTGATTACAGTACCGGGAATAGGGAGCCTTCTGTCGCGAGAACGTGATTTTTTTGCTGAAGGAGTTGCTTCTTCTGATAGTTCGGGTCGCAATGCCTTATTATTTACCGGATCATAACGGGCAATAAGCTCCTGTATCCTGGATTGGGTGTCGTTTGATAATCCGCCATATTCGCATTCCTGTATTTTGTATGCTATTTTTCGCCACAAGAATACCTTGTTGGTGGTGGGAGCTTTTTCGCCCGTGAAAACCTCCTCATATTTTGCCTTGAGTTCTTTAACCGGTCTGTCCTTTAAAGCCATAATCTCGGCTAATTTCGCGCTATCCATAGTGCCTCCTTTTTGTTCCCTTGCCGTCACTACACATATAGCCATAGGTGTGGAGGGATAGCAAGTTATACAGAGATACATTTTAGCTGCCCGAATGTGAGATAAAGAGTATAATATTTCATAGGTTTCCTAACATGGGGGAAAAATAAAAACAAAAAGGCTAAAAGATGGATGAAAAGTACAAGGAATTATATAATTTATCACTGGGGGTTTTGGAAGAAGAACAACAAAGAATAAATCGATTAGACGAAAAGGCTTCTCGATATTTTAGTGTTTTGTCATTTCTGATAGGAATATACAGTGTTTTTTGTACAACAATAATAACCAAGGGTATTCCGCTTAATGGTTGGTTGGATATTAGTATATTAATTATTGGTTTTTTAAATTTTATTGGACTGGTTATTGCTTGGTTCTTATGCTTTGCAATATTTCGTCAGCATGTTATTACCAAAATCCCGTTAAATGAAGAAATGATAAAGTTTTTTAATGATAATGACTTGATCGATATCCACTATGCTTTGGCAAAGTCAAACAAAGATGCGCTTGTAAAAAATAGGAAAATATCAGATTGTAAATCTTCTATTTTAGCAGTGACCTATAAGCTGCTTTCTGCTGTAATGGTTGTTATGGTGTTGATGATGGGTTTGTTAGGGGTAAAGGAATGGGCGACAAAAAATATGATTAAAAAAGGAGGGGCTCAAATGACGGAAGAAAATAAACGCAAGGATAAACCCAGAGAAGACATAAAGCCACCGGTATATGATAATATTACTGAAGGGTATGTGCCGCCAAAAAACAAAATGTTGGAAAAGGACGTTGTGAAGAAGGATAGTGAAAAAAAATAGGCGTTTTAAAACTAAAGTCAGTAGATTATATTGCTAAGATTTTACAACCAATAGTTTTGTCAGCTTCGTGTAGTGCTCCGGATGTTTGAGTATATTGGGATTTTCTTAAATATGATTGGTGAGGGAATATGGCCGCAATAGACCAAATAATTGAATGGGCAGAAGCTCTTCCCGGCTGGAAATCAGATGCTGTCAGACGTCTTCTGACACAAGCGGAGTTGGCTCCTCAAGATGAAAAAGAAATTTTTAATATGCTCAAAGAGTCTTACGGTTTAGGTGATCCAAACAATCCAGCTTCTACTCCTAACCTAACGCAAAGAGGATTAATTTCCGGCGCACCGCGCGATAAAGTTAGGGTAGTTCTGAAAGTTCTCAAAGACTTGAAGAACGTCAATGCAATCCCGGATGGTTCTTATATCCCTCTGGCACATGAAGGACTCACTGTTATTTATGGTGAGAACGGGTCCGGAAAATCCGGATACGCTCGCGTTCTAAAAAAAGCATGTAGTGCTAGGGACACTGAGGAACAAATTCATCCCAATGTTTTTTCTGGCGAAATAAAAGGTCCGGCATCTGCTGTTTTTACAGTTGGGATTGAGGGGGGCGCTGATCAGGATATCTCGTGGGTTGATGGTGGTTCTAAAAATGATTTACTCGCAAACATCATTGTATTTGATTCCAAAGGCGCGCGTGTTATTGTGGATGATGAAAATGATGTTAGTTTTCGACCATACGGGGCGCATGTCTTTGACCACCTTGTGAGCCTACTTAATAGGATTCGTGAACGTTTACAACAAGAGAAACCCAGCCCGCCATTACTGAGATATCCGTCTGTGCCGCTAGAATCGACAAGTGGTAAGTTTTTAGTTACAATTTCATCAGATACTTCCACTAGTGCTTTGGATGCAGTGGTCCCATGGACAGCGTCAGATATTGAGCGTTTATCCCAACTTAAAGCGCGTATTGCTACTTCGGAATCTCCAGATAGAAATGCAAAAATCCGTAGACTTAGAGCGCAGCATATTGCAATAGTTGAATTGATAACGCAACTTAATAAAACCACTCTTGCTATGTCCGAAGAAAACGAGCGGAAAATCACGAAAAAAAATGAAGAATTGAGAATAGCAGAAGAATCTTTGGCTGTTGTGGCTAAGCAATCAGTTGGAAGTGAACCATTATCTGGTGTTGGCGAAAAAGTATGGCAAGTACTCTATTTAGCTGCTAAAGAATATTCAATGCAGTATGCCTACCCTGAAAAGTATTTTCCATCACACAATGAAGGTGATAGGTGCGTTTTGTGTATGCAGAAATTGGATGCAGCAGCTTGTGCTAGACTTCTGCGTTTTCAGGAGTTTATGGAACAATCTGCGAAGAAAAAAGTTGAAACTCTTCTTTCAGATATTTATGTAATCCTTGAGCCAATACGTCTTTCAAATTTTCCAATATTTGAGCAGCAATCTGACATTGGACAGGAGCTTCTAGCGCGGACTACCCGAGAGATGGTTGAAGAAATAGAGGATTATCAAGCTTCTCTGAAGAAGCGAGCTGCATATTTGATTAGTATTGGTGAGCATAAGTTGTCAGAAGTTGTGCCGCTTCCTAAAAACTTTCCGATGGAAGATATTTTAAGAATCGCTGAGTTGATAAAAAAAGAGAAGGAGGAGGCGGAAAAAGGAGAAACCCTAGAACAACTTCGATCAATGAAAAACGAATGTGTGGAATTAGAGGCGCGTAGAGAAATTGCTTCCCATCGAGACGAAATAGTTCATTATAGGGATACTTTAATTAAAAAGAAAAAATATGACGAAGCAATTGCAGCCACTCATATTGGCGGTGTTGCAGCAATTAGCAAACGGGTCATATCTGAAGCTATAACACCTGCGATGAGAGCAGCTCTGGCAGTTGAATTTAAGGAATTGGGCACTAATCTCCCTTTAGATATGAAACCTACAAGTTCGGAAGGAGAGGTTGTTCATAAGCTAATATTGACGAAGGGATCGTTACCCAGGAGAGCTTCCCTTACCCATATTCTAAGCGAAGGAGAACAACGAGTTGTTGCTATTGCAGGATTCCTTGCAGAATTATCTGCTTCTGGAGAAACAACCCCGATAGTTTTCGACGATCCCGTTTGTTCTTTGGATCACAAGTTTAGGGATAATGTTGCCAAACGTTTTGCAACCGAGGGATTGAAACGGCAAATTATTATTTTTACGCATGACATTGCTTTTTTGGTGTCGTTACAAGGGCATGCTGATAGGCTTGGTACAATGATGAGCGAGCAGACAATCCGCCATAAAGATCGATCTCCGGGATTTTCCGCAAAAGGGGTCCCATGGCATGCAATGAAGGTTAACGAACGTCTTGATTTGTTGCAAAATAAATTACCCGAACTTAAGGAGTTAGTAGTTGAAGATCAAGAAAAATACAATGATGGAGCCGCGAACCTATATGGGAAACTCCGCGAGACATGGGAGCAGTGTGTTGAGGAGGGGTTATTTAATAGAGTTATACGACGACATAGTGCTGAAATCCAGACGCAAAGTCTTAGTGGTGTTCAAATTACTGGTGATACATATAAACAATTTTACTTTGCTTTCGATAAATGCTGTGAATGGATGAATGGACATGATAAATCGAAGGCGTTGGATGTAAATCGTCCCAGTCCAACAGAAATAGGGCAAGATATAGAAGAATTGCGTAATTTTCATCGAGAAGTTATTAAACAAGGAAAAGAAGTAGCGGAAATTCGCAAAAAACTTGTCCAACACCCCGTACCGTTGGTCGGAAATCAATCTGAATAATGATTCGGGGCAATCTTAGAAACAAGAAACAACTGAGCAAATAGGAATATTCTTTAATTATGCAATATAAACCCATAGGTGTTATTGAAGATAATTTACATGGTAAAGAGCGGTGGAAATAATGAATAAAGATTTGAAGGAAGACAAGGTATGGAAAAAGCGATATTTAAAAGGAATGAAGAAAAAGTGTGACATGCCTCTAGCGTATGATAAAAAACTAGAAAAATGTAAGCGAGAAGGGAAATATGCAAGCAGGTTAATTTTTAAAGCAGAAATACAAGAATATTTCACTCCGAACAGGGAATATCCTTTCGGATGGCTTGCGCTATATGACGATATGTCAGAGAAGGATCTGGTTTGTTTTTTTAGAAAATATAAAAAATGCCGTATAGATCGACTCAAAAAAGTAGGGGTTAAAACGCGAAAGCATTATACGGAAAAAACGATGAGAGATTATAAATGGAAGAAAATGGCTGGTAGATATCATGGGACCCCAGACTATAAGGTGATCGCTAAGCAATGGGCGAAAAAGAATAAGGGGGAAACACTGGCGCTGTATTTGTCATATGCTTGGAATAACCCAAATGCTATTGTCGGAGATTTTAGAAACGAAATAGAAACTGCAAAACGTAATAAGATGACAAAAGATTCATTTTTGAAACTTCATCGAGCAAGCCAAAAGAGCTATGATAGATTTGCGAAAGAGATAAAGCAATATGTGGATTTTCACCTGCCCAAAAGCATTCGATCAGCGATAAACCGCATCAAAAAGTAACTTCATAAACTGCAAAAACGTTATATTTAGGAAACGCCTGAGACATCTCTCAGGCGTTTTCGTATTAATTCATTATTGATTCCATACTTCCTTTATAGGTATTAACCAATAAAAAGGGAGGAATTATGGAAATACGAAAAGTATCAATAAAAAGCATTAACCCAGCAGCGTATAATCCGAGAGTTGATCTTACATATAATGATCCGGAATTACAATTGCTGGATAAGAGTATCGCGGAGTACGGTTGTGTCGAACCGCTGGTGTGGAATTGCCGCACAGGGAATCTTGTAGCGGGGCATCAGAGATTGAAAGTATTGGCAAACCAAGGGTACGTTGAAGTTGATACTGTTGTGATAGACGAACCCTTGGAGAGAGAGAAAGCTCTGAACATTGCTCTTAATAAAATAAGAGGGAAATGGGATGAGGATAAATTGGGAACGGTACTCAAAGAACTTAGTGCTTTCCCTGATATAGATGTTGAGATAACGGGATTTGATCAGTCGGAGATATCATCTCTTTTGGACAGACTTGTATCCACAGAAGATGACGGATTCGACTTTAATCAGACCCTGGAGGAAATAGGCGAGCCGGTAACCCGTCCGGGAGACATTATTGAGCTTGGAGGTAATCGGTTATTGTGCGGAGATTCGTCTAAGATTGAAGATATCAACCGGTTAATGAACGGCGTTAAGTGTGATATGGTTTTTACCGATCCGCCATACGGTGTTTCCTATATACCGGGGAACAGGCCCGTTAAAGGACGAAAACAAGAAATGAATCCCGGGCAGATGATAAAGAACGATGAAATGTCAGTATCCGAGTATAAACCATGGTTTAAAAGCATTGTTTCTAATGTTGCCACAGTGCTTAAAGATGGTGGAGCAATATATGTCTGGAATGGTTTTAAGCAATTTGGACATATGAACGATGTTCTTGCGGATGCCGGATTTCATGTTTCAAATATTATTACTTGGGTAAAACCTTCTATCAGCATATCCTATGCGGATTATAGTTTTCAGTCCGAGTTTTGTCTATATGCATGGAAAGAAGGAGAAGCACACGTCTGGAAAGGTCCGGCAAACGAATCTAATGTTTGGTTTGTGAATAGGGATGGAGTGAATACTCTTATTCATCAGAACCAGAAACCGTTGGAACTTTCCAAAAGGGCTATAAAAAACAGCTCAAATCGCGGGGAAGTAGTATTTGACCCGTTTCTCGGGTCGGGTGCCACGCTTATATCCTCTGAACTACTTGGTCGCACATGTTACGGCATCGAGATCGAACCCAAATATTGCGACGCAATCGTGCAGAGGTATATCAAGCTGGTCGGCAAAGATAGAGTCTCCGAGGCGATATATAAGAAATATGCCAAGGAGGTGTGCGATGGAAAATAATGAAAAGCCTATCCTTTCTATTATCCAGCAGATCAAGGAAGGGAGTCTTGAACCAAAGGAAATAGATAAAGAAAAAAGAAAACAGATAGTAGAAACTCTTTCGCTCGAAGGATATGGAGTAGCGTCTATGGCGCAGATACTCCAAGTTAGCGAAAAAACCATCAAAAGAGATTTGGTGACGATCAGGCAGCAAAATGCGTTATCCCCAGACGTTGAATTGGTAAAACAACAAATTGGCGAACTTTTGGCTAAGGCGCAGGCATGTAGCAGTCATCTCATGCGGCTTGCCAGATCCGCCAACGGGTCTATCGGAGAAAAGGCCAATGCCGAGTACTTTGCATGGAAGGTAAATAAAGAATTAGCCGAAATAATGCAAGCGGTCGGTTATTTGCCCGAACAGGCCCATAAGGTTGTTGCCGAACATCACATTTACCCGGAAAGGACTCTGGAAGAGATGGAAAATGAAGTTAAGCAGGTGATGGCTATAGCGGAAAAGACAGGTGTCAATTCGTCGTCTTTGAAAGAAAATGCCACTGCTATTCTTGCGCAGATAGAAAAAACAAAGATAGAGAAACAAGTCAAAGATCTGGTTCAACAACAAGAAACTATAGAAAACAAAGAGAAGGAGGAGAGTCATGAATAACATAAAGCCAGCAACTGTGAACATGAATGCCGAGGTTAGTAAATTGAGGAGAGATGCGGGTAGTAAGTCGATAGAAGCATTCGCATCGATTTATCTCGAACCGCATATCAAACACGAACCATCAGCGGCACATAAAGAGATATTCAAGCAATTGTTCGACATGACGGGAAAGCGTGGGCAGAAATGTGTAGTTGCCGCTCCGCGAGGATTTGGCAAATCGACTATGATAACTTTTGCATATGCACTTTTTAGCATATGCTATCAACGGGAAAAATTCATTGTGATCGTTTCATGCATCAAAGAACAAGCGATTCAAATATTGGAAAACATCAAGCGGGAGCTTGTAGAAAACCCGCTTTTTGCTACGGATTTTCCGGAGATATTTGAACGTAATGGATATCCCAATCCGCCGAGGTGGACGCTATCCGAGATCGAAACGAGAAATGGTGTTAAAGTATTGGCTGTTGGGAGTGGCCAGAGTATTAGGGGCAGGAGACATGGTAAAGATAGGCCAACTCTAGTAATTGGGGATGACCTCGAGCCGGCAAATGGGATGTTCTCGCCTGAACAGAGGGATAAAATGAAAATATGGTTCAATAAATCTCTTTTAAAAATGGGGACTGAAATAACCAACTATATTTTAATTGGTACGGTCTATCATCCGGAGTGTTTTTTGGCCGAATATTTAGACCCCGAGAAAAACCCTGTTTGGACTAGAATGAGATACAAGGGGGTTCTTACTATGTCAAATCACCCGGGACTATGGGGAAAATGGTCTAAGATATTTCACTTTCGCGAGCAATACAATGGTGCGTCAGGCCCGGAATCCGCAAAACAGTTTTATAACGACAACAAAATAGAGATGGATGAAGGATGTTCGGTTTTGTGGGACAGATGGTCCTATTATGATCTAATGATTCTCAAGGAGGAAGATCCTATCAGTTTTCAAAGTGAAATCCAAAATGAACCGATAGATTACAGGAATGCCATGTTTAATCCAGACAACTTCCGGTATTGGGATGACAAATACTCTTCGGTACAAGAGTTGCTGAATGCCTTGCCGGGAGATGTGACGATTTGTGGCGCTTGTGATCCTAGTCTTGGAATGGACTATATGAAAGGAGATTATTCAGCCATAGTTTTGGTAGCGCAGCACTATGGCAGGGTTGACGATGAATATTATGTCATCGGTTGCGACATTAGGAGACGAGACATTGACGAGTTGATGGTCGATATCCTCTCGTATGGTAAAAAGCTTGGGATCAATAGGTTCGGGATTGAGACCAATCAATTTCAGGAGGTTTTTTATCGACAAGTTCAGGATCAAAGTTATCACCAAGGTGTCTCAATGTCTGTCGAGCGTATTACGAATACTGTAAATAAAATTAAACGTGTACAAGGGTTACAGATATTGATTAACTCTGGGAAGCTTTTTTTCTCAAAAAAAGATCAGATGTTGCTGGATCAGCTTAAACAGTTCCCGCATGGGAAATTTGATGATGGTCCTGACGCGTTGGCAATGGCGATAGAAGTTGCTGTATCGCTTCCAATAGCTACAGCCAAGGCAATATAGGATAAAAGCCAGCAAAGCTTTTTGTCTCAAAACAGGCGTTGTAACCACTGCAGCGCCTGCTTTTATATGGCAACAGAGATGACGCGCTAACGATCAAATAACTTGCTGCACTTTAAAATGTCGCTTTCTTGTTATATTTACCCCTAAAACAAAGTGATATTATGGCGACATAATGCTGTCGCTATTGCAATATATAATCCTCCTATTAATAAAATAATATTTATCTAAAAATAGGAGGTATGTGTATGAGAACTGTTTCATTACTTTTGGTTGCATGTTTGTTAACATCAGGGTGTGCCACGTATAATGCCGGAAGGTTGCCATCATCAGATGTGTCGTCTTTTAAGAATGCACAGGATCAGGAGGGGTTGAAGGTAGCGGTTAAGTTCTTTGATGCACGGGAATCAAAGCAGGTTTTTGGAGTGGGGAAAGTGTATGAACGTTATCAACCGGTGTATATAGCCATAGATAACCGCACAAAGAGCCCGTATCAGTTTGCCAAAAGAACATCACTTAATAAGCAGTCTGTTCCGGCAGAAGAAGTATCGAAGAATTGTGGGTTCAATACAGCGGCAAGAGCAACCACTTATGGTGTCGCGGGTCTTTTTATATGGCCACTATTGGTTCCGGCCATTGTTGACGGTGTTGGTTCAGCCCAGGCCAATCAGAAGATGGAAGCCGATTATATGTACAAGGAAATAAAGGATGATAGGCTTCAGCCTAATGGTCTCCTGAATGGCATAGTGTTTGTAGACAAAATGAAAGAAGGGGAAGAACTGGGTGTTCGATTACAAAATACTGAAACTAATGAAATTAAACTTTTCAGTTTCAAAAAATAATTATGCTTAAAGCAAGGGAGGGATTATGAAAGCATTTATTTTAACTATTTCTATTGTTTGTATTGCTTTCTCTGCGCATGCTGGTAACCGGTATTTAGGAAAGCTGAGCGCTAATCAGTATGGTTCTGATTCGACTTCGAATCAGTATGGTCAATATGGATCTAGTTATTCGGGGAATAGCATCAATAACCAGTATGGCCGGTATGGGAGTCCGTATAGCAATACATCAGTTAACAACTCATATGCCACTAATGCGCCTAGGATATACGACAGTAACGGCAATTATAGAGGTAGATTAAGCTCCAACCAATATGATCCCGAGTCGACTTCAAATCCTTATGGGCGTTATGGAAGCCAGTATTCTCCCGACAGTATAAACAACAAATATGGAGCCGGCAGCCCATATCGTTCAGATAGCCCTAATAATCAGTATGGCGAGGGGATGACAATTGTCGGTGATGAATGAACGTGTATTTACACCGGGAAAGAAGGCGAGTATACTAATACCAATAATTAAGGGGGGATATGTCAGAGTATTATCGTTCAAAACGTACAAGGAATATGTATGATCCTTCCTCCAAAGAGCCATTCAAAGTAAGCCGTTCTAAAATTGAGCTATTCATAGATTGTCCAAGATGTTTTTATTTAGATAGAAGACTCGGAGTGGGTAGACCACCGGGATATCCTTTTGCGCTTAATAGCGCGGTGGATAAACTGCTCAAAAAAGAATTTGATCTTTTGAGAGAGAGTCGCGAACCCCATGCAATTATGAAACAATATGGAGTAGATGCTATCCCGGCAAAACATCCGGATCTCGATTTGTGGCGTGAAAATTTCAAAGGCATCCAGTTTTTGCACAAGCCCACCAACTTAATCATTACCGGTGCGATAGATGATCTATGGGAGAATCCACAAGGAGAATATATAGTTGTTGATTATAAATCCACAAGTAAAGACGAGGATATTGTAGCATTAGATCAGGATTGGCAGATTAGCTACAAGCGGCAGATGGAGATATATCAGTGGCTTTTGAGGCAAAGCGGGCTTAAGGTTTCGGATACAGGTTATTTTGTATATTGTAACGGAAGAACGGACCCGGCAAGGTTTGATAAAAAGCTGGAGTTTGATATTACGCTTATTCCATATGAAGGCAACGATAAATGGGTGGAAGCGACTATCAACGATCTTTTTAGATGCCTCAAAGAAAACAAAATACCCAAAAAAGCCGAAGACTGTGACTATTGTAACTACATAGACTCGGTATGTGATTGTGGTGTTGGGGAAAATAATGAAAAAACAAAAAAGCGATAACACGCAATACGATAAAAAGATATTTCGTATATGGACAATACTAAATAAGCTAGATGCGGGAAAACATGTTTTCACTTCAAAACTTGCCGATGAGTTTAATATTTCCGTACGAAGTATCCAAAGGGATGTGGAGCTTTTGAACCTTGTGGGGTTTCCTATAGTGCCTTGCGGGAAGGGGTGCTATAGTTTTGTTGAAGGGTTTTCGCTTGGAAGGATGATGCTTACAGAGGAAGATGCTACGCTTATTGCCTTCTTTTACGATGTTTCAAAGTCTCTTGGAAGCAAGTTTGAGAATTCGTTCAAGACTTTCCTCAAAAAAGTACTTACAAATAACCAGTCATCGCCATATTATCTAAAAGTATGTGATGGAATAAAGCTCAAGGAAGAATACCCTTTTGCCGATATTATTTCTGAAGGGATAAACAACAATAGCTATGTTAAGGTAAATTATGTTTCTGGTAAGGGAAATGGTGAAGCCAAAGATTACGAAGTTCAGCCGCTAAAGATGATATTTTATGAAGGCTTTTGGTACCTCCTGGCTAAAAGCGAAGACAAAGATATCTTGCGGAAACTTAGATTTGATAGAATGAAATCAGTTGAGCCGATGGATAAGTATTTTAAAACCCCCGAAAATTTAAAACTCATATTAGATGAAAGTACCAATGTATGGTTTGAAGGGGAGAGGAATAAGAAAGTCACTCTTGAAATAAGCTGTGAGGTTGCCGAGTTTTTTAAAAAACGCAATTATTTTCCCAAGCAAAAGATTGTAAAAGAACGCAGTAATGGGAACCTTGTCATGGAATCCTTCATTTCCGATGACATGGAGATAATTCCTACAGTTCTTAGCTGGATCCCCTGGGTCGATGTTGTCACTCCTAAGGAGATCAAGGAAAAGCTTCACAAGAGGATCAAGGCCTACCTTAATAAATAGCCAGAATAATTCAAAGAATACTCCGATTAATGCGACATAATGCTGTCGCGTTACTTATTATAATAGACTTTTGAGCGAAGTCTCTCGGGTGTTTTTATTTAAGGAGGTGACCTTTTATGAGCAATAATGATGATTGGTTGCTATTTGGTTTTTTGGGATTGTTGTGGTTCGATTCTATGGAACGGAAGAAAAGGGAAGAAGAACTGGAAAGAGAAGAGAGGGAAATGCTTAGGGAAGAGAGACGGGAAGAAAAAAACGAGTGCGACGAAGATGATGACGATTTAGAGGATGAATATGATGAAGATGAAGAGAGTGATGAAATAGTAGAAGATGAGGAATGAATATTTTATGTGAAAAAGGTCTTGGTCGAGAGCTTACGTACTGATATGTGCGTGAAGCTGGAAAATGTGGCTATCTCGCAACACGTTCAAAGGATTATAAAATTAAAGGGGGAGATATGGAAAAAGGAAGGTTTCTGAGGGATTCGCAGATTGTAGTATTGGGGTTATGTATTGTGGCGGCAACTATAGCAGGCAGTGTTATTCTGTCACAAGGATTTCTGAAAGTGATGAAATTTACAAACGAAGTTATCACGGTTACAGGATCTGTGCAGGAGAAAATCAAAAGTGATTATATTATTTGGAGGGGTTGTATTACGCGTAGGGAAGTTGATCTTAAACTGGCATATACGAATTTACAGGCGGATCTTGGAAAATTAAAAATATATCTTGGCAAAAAAGGGATAAAGAAAGAAGATCTGATAATTTTGCAAACCAATACTGAAATTGTTTATAAGAAAAATGAAAAAGGTAACGACACTAATGATATACAGGGATATAAGCTGATGCAGCTTGTGGAGGTAAGGTCAAACGATGTGGACAAGATAGCGCAGCTTGCGAGGGAATCTACGGAAATAATAGACGCGGGTATTCAGTTTGAGTCGGCTCAGCCAGAGTATTATTACACAAAGCTAGACGCGTTAAAAATAGAGATGCTCGGCAAAGCTACGGCGAATGCCAAAAAGCGTGCAGAAAGTATGGCGAAAGCATCTGGTAGCAGGGTAGGCCTTATGCGCGCGGCACGTATGGGCGTATTTCAGATAACGCCTGAAAATTCGACCGAAGTCTCGGATTACGGTGAGAACGATACAACATCGCTTATGAAGAAGGTTACAGCGGTGGTTGCAGCTTCGTTTGAGCTTAAATAATAGGGTCTTCAGCAGAATTTTAGCCTAATGACTTGATAAATGTTGCCCAATAGTGTATATTATTACCAGATAATATAAATAAAAGGGAACTATATGGTAACAAAACACACAATATTATCGGAAAAAGATGCATCCTTAATAGAAGAACTTATTGCTTCCTTTGGCAGAGTTGTTTCTTTCGACCAAATAAAGAAGGTTTTTGCCAAAGAATATAGTTCAATAGGGCTAAAAAAACGAATAGGTTTTTTGGCAAAACAAGGGTGGCTTATTCGAGTCAAAAAGGGATTATATATTATTGTTACCGATATTGGATTATTAGGTAGCAATGATATATCGAGTAACGCAATTAGCAGGGTGTTAAACAAGAACTCTTATGTGTCTTTTGAAAACGCATTGCAATATTATGCCATGTTTGATCAAATGGTTTCCGGGACAACTGCAGTAACATTTGAAAGGGCTAGGACATACAAAGTTAAAGATCTGATAATAAGATTTTTTAAAATTAAAAAGGAATTGTATTTTGGATATGCTGAAGAAAAATCCGAATTAGGAACAATTAATGTGGCGCAAAAAGAAAAGGCCTTATTGGATATTCTATATTTTAGATCTACAGGGTACCATGCAAGCTTGGTTTGGGAAAAAATAAAATCTTATAAAGAAAAAATAGATTTCACGCTGCTAAAACAATATGCTGCAAAGTTCAATTTTGATGTGATTAGGCAAGTGGGTTTTTTTCTAGATAAGATTGGTGTCGAGACAAAAGAATTATTGGAAATCGTTCATGGTAAAAAAGGATATAGCAGGATGACAAAAGAATCTAAGCGATTTAATGCGAAGTGGAGGTTGTATTACGATGATAGTATTGATGGATAAAACCGAATTAAGCATATTAAACAAAAGGACACTAAAATTTAATTTGGCGGATGCGGAGAAGGATTATTTACTGGCGGTAGTGTCAAAGATCATTCATGGTTCTCAGCTGAGAGACAAACTAGTATTCAAGGGAGGGACCGCAATACATCATGTTTATCTTCCTCAGTCAAGATTTTCGGAAGACTTAGATTTTACCTCGATAGACAAGAAAATAACGATGGAAGAAGTGAAAAGTATTTTTATACAACATGATTTCCTGGAAGTTAAGGATGAATATATGTCAAAGGCAACAATAAAAATAGAAAGATTAAAATATGCTGGGCCGCTTGCACTTCCTAATTCAATAAAAATTGAAATTGATTATACACAGAATGTTGTGCTGCCGACAAAAAGTATCCAATATAATAATGCCTGGAAAGTTGATACCAAAGTGAACGCCATGGATGTGCGAGAAATATGTGCTGAGAAAATTCGGGCTGCAAGCGATCGGGCCAGGTACAGGGATTTTTATGATCTTGTATTACTTTTTGAATCTGAGGGATTTAACATTGGAGAAATAACAGAATTGGTGAAAAAAAAGGAGATTCGCAAACCAATTACGAGCGAATCGATGTATAAAAATTGGCAAATAGCCAAACAGGAATTAGATAAAGAATTGGCTAGAATATATTATGCTAAGAAAATAGGGGATAAAGAGATTGAGCCTCTTATTGGTAAGATAAATATTAATGTGAAGTAGAGAGGACAAATGGGTGAAATGAAAAAACGTAGTTATTTTCTGTTTGGACTGATTTTATGTATTGGAATAGGTATCGGGTATATTCTTTTTCATCAAGAACCGGCAATTTATAGGGCGGATGTGTACTTTTCCCCGGAAGGACAAGTTGGTAAACGGATAGTTTCAGCTATTAATGAAACAAAGGAGACGCTGGATATAGCAATATTTGATTTTACCGCTAGTGAAATTCAAGCTGCACTTGAGCAGGCAAAGAAAAAAGGGGTAAAAATTAGAATTATTGCTGATTCACGACAGGCAAAGGGGAGTCACTCAGTTGTGGAAGCTATGAAACAAGAAGGATTTGATATTAAAATAACCCATGGAAAACAGCGCGGCATAATGCATAACAAATTTGCCGTGTTTGATGGGCGGATCGTTGTTACAGGATCCTATAACTGGACAAGTAATGCCGAGAACTACAACTATGAAAATGCAATTTTTCTGACCGACCCGAAAGTAATAAAAACCTACCAGAATGAGTTCAGCGAAATCTGGAATTTTGTCCCGAAGAATAGTAAAAAGGAATAGTTCGTTGGTCACTATTAATCTTTATGAGGTGACTTGCTATGAGAATGTGCATATATGTGGGAAGCATACAAATGTATTGCAAAAAGATATCCAAAGATTTCTTTAGCCGAAGAAAGACAGCTGATCTTAAAAGCCCAAAAGGGGTCTAAAAAGAGCCGCGAAGAATTGGTCCTGCGACATATTAGTTTTCTCATGTTCAGAATACACAAGAAAGCTTTTCCAAATTTAATAAGACGCTATGGGGAGGATCTGCTTAGCGAGGCTGTTCTCATTTTATACAATAAGGTAGATAGCTACGATCTTGAGTATGTTGATGCTGGCGGGAATCCTCATCCGGTCAAATTCGCGACTTATCTTTGGAAACGGATAGATGGGTTTATAGTGGATTATTTAAGGAGGGAGATAAAGGAATCAAGTAAGTATCAGTTCAATGATAGCCTGATGAAGCAAGAAAGTATCTCTCAAGGGTTGGAGTAATCGGGTAGTTAAATATAGCAATATAGAGATTAAGTCGAGATATGGACAAAAACATGCAAAATGTCCACCGGTTGAGCGGGGACATTTCACAAATCCTTGTCTGACAATCATTTGTGAGAAATCATGGGTAAAAATACCGGACAAAAATGGACAAAATAGCGGTTCGATCTTTACTCGAAGCGGGAAGAAGAGATATGATCTTATCTCTGTTTTGGCATTGCCGTTAAATATGAGTTTTTGCGTGGCAAATAATCGGCCTAATAACTAGTGCCAAGACATGAGATTTATGCATCCATCACCCCCACTCCCCTCACCAGTTTCAAATAAAAAGCCGGTTTTGAGTAAAATCAAAAACGGCTTTTTTATTCGAAACAGAGCATTCGAGATTCGAAAGTCGAAATTCGATTTTGGTGCGGCCTTTGGCCGCGCCTGGATCTCGAATGCGGTCGAATCTCGACTTACGAATTTCTGTCCAATTTCTATTAGGTATTACTTTTTATCAAACCAGTCAGCATTTTTGCGATCTCTTCCAGTTCCGTATCAATATCGTTACAAACTGCAGTACTGATAAGACCATTATCTACGCATAATTGAAGGATGGTTGCACATTCGAAGGCCGATCCGCGTGCTATCGCAAAAAAATGTCTGCGATCATTGCAAGACCATCTGCCATTTCCTTCTGCAACATTAAGAAGAATTGACGTAGACGCTCTGCGGAGCTGCTCTACAAGGAACGCATTGCCTTTTGGCATTTTATTGCAGAGCGACAATATTTTGTTAACGAAGATACGCCCCTTTTGATACACTTCCAACCTTTCAAATAAAAACCCCATATATTCCCTCCTTTGTTACTAGTAAAGACACTATTTTCCCCGGTTTTCGTTCAAAAAAGTTTATTTAAAGGGCAAATATATGGTGCGGTTCATTGCCTTGCATTTAATGGAAATGAACTATAATTTTTACAGGGACGGTTAATATTACATGTCGCAGATGTGGGCGTATGGTATATTGTCTATGTAGATAAGAATATAACGGGGTGGGGGAAATATGGTTATTCAACAGGCGTTATTGTTGCTGGGTCCTTCCAATTTCAAATATGAATGGAAATGGTTATTTGCATTCGGACTGGCGCTTTTAGGCTTAGGCGGGTTTATAGTTTTGGACGCGTCTGATAAGACATCCTATTTTGTCATCGACGCTCTTGGATTTTTGCTTCTTGTGGCGGGGCTTATCGAAACGATCCGCGGAGTGGTATCCCCATGGAATCATTCTACCCCGTTTGAATTAAGCCGGGCGGTAACTTT
>Ga0116171_10001974_pt1 | contig 19906 bp, 18 predicted proteins | sample AD_JPNHW2_MetaG_FD_89798 | JGI IMG/M metagenome (GOLD analysis project Ga0116171, IMG submission 89798) | Active sludge microbial communities of municipal wastewater-treating anaerobic digesters from Japan - AD_JPNHW2_MetaG | ecosystem: Engineered > Bioreactor > Anaerobic > Digestate | place... | reverse complement strand
ACAGCAGGTTGTGGATGGTACTATCGTGGGTATGAACAACAGAGAAGTTGTTGTAAACATTGGTTTTAAATCCGATGCAGTCGTCAGTCTTAATGAATTCAGGGATCTTCCTGATCTGAAAGTCGGCGATAAAGTTGATGTATATGTCGAAAGCCAGGAAAACCTTACCGGCCAGCTCATCCTTTCGCATAAAAAAGCTAAATTGCTCAAAGCATGGGATCGCGTTAATGAAGCTCTTGAAAAAGACGAGATCATTACCGGTTTTGTTAAATGCCGTACCAAAGGCGGACTTATTGTTGATGTGTTCGGTATAGAAGCATTCTTACCCGGTTCGCAGATCGATGTGAAGCCCATACGCGATTATGATATTTTTGTTGGCAAGAATATGGAGTTTAAAGTAGTGAAGGTTAACAACGAATTTAAAAATGTTGTTGTTTCCCACAAAGCGCTTATTGAAGACGAACTTGAACAACAGAAATCCGAGATCATTGCCAAACTTGAAAAAGGACAGGTACTTGAAGGTATCGTAAAAAATATCACCTCTTACGGTGTATTTATTGACCTTGGCGGTGTTGACGGCCTTATCCATATCACCGACCTTTCGTGGGGACGTATCAACCACCCTGAAGAAATTGTAACATTAGATGAAAAAATACAGGTAGTAATTTTAGATTTCGACGAAGGCAAAAAACGTATTGCTTTAGGTTTGAAACAGCTTACACCTCATCCTTGGGAATCACTTGATGCTAACCTGAAAGTTGGCGATAAAGTAAAAGGTAAAGTTGTTGTTATTGCAGATTACGGCGCATTTATTGAAATTGCTAAAGGCGTTGAAGGTTTGATACACGTTTCTGAAATGTCATGGTCGCAGCATTTACGTACTGCTCATGATTTTCTGAAAGTGAACGACGAGATCGAAGCCGTTATCCTTACCTTAGACCGTGAAGAACGCAAAATGTCGCTGGGCATAAAGCAACTTATCCCTGACCCATGGACTAACATCAGCAGCAGATACCCGGTAAATTCAAAACACGAAGCTATCGTCCGCAACTTTACCAATTTTGGTATTTTTGTTGAACTCGAAGAAGGCGTTGATGGTCTGATACATATTTCTGACCTTTCATGGTCAAAGAAGATAAAGCATCCGGCTGAATTCACTAAGATCGGCGAAAAGATAGAAGTTGTGGTTCTGGAAGTGGATACTGAAAACCGCCGTCTGAGTTTAGGTCACAAACAATTAGAAGAAAACCCATGGGATATTTTCGAAACTGTATTCACCGTTGACAGCATACACAAAGGTACCATTGTCACCTCTAATGATAAGGGCGCTATCATTTCACTACCTTACGGAGTAGAAGGTTTTGCCCCGGCACGTCACCTGCTAAAAGAAGACAACACGATGGGACGCACCGACGAAACTATCGATTTTAAAGTTATCGAATTTTCAAAAGAAAACAAGAAGATACTTGTTTCTCATACCAAAACCTGGCAGGATGTGATCAATGCTGAAAAAATGAAGGAAGCTGCAGAAAAGAAAACAAAAGATACTGCAACCAAGAAAGTTGTTAAGAAAATGAAAGACAACCTTGAAAAAACAACTCTTGGCGATATCGAAGCCCTGGCCAATTTGAAATCAGATATGGAACAGAGCGAACGTGCCAGTTTCGACAAAAAATACAAGGAAAAACAAAGTAAAAAAGAAGAGAAGAGCGAAGAAGATAAGAAAGACATCGCAGACGGAGAGATTAAGTTTGAAGAGTAAGATTTGTTTTTCATATAAAAAAGCCGGTTCACAAGAGCCGGTTTTTTTTATTATCAACTATGGTTTTCAATGCATCACTATAATTTTCTTCAACGCTATGATATTGGCTCTGTCTTTAAGTTGTAAAACATAGATGCCGTTTGCCAAATCGGATACATAAATAAAGTTGCCGGCATTGGCATTGAAGGCTTCAGTGTAAACCTGCTTTCCATAGATATCCATAATAACAATCCGGTCAGGGTTACGCTCAGTAGCTTTAAAATTAAAAGTCAATTTATCTCCGGCAGGGTTGGGATAAACATTAATCATTCCTGGATTTTTTATTTCACCAATAGAAGTTACATCACTGCTGGCAAGAACAGTAATGTCATCAAGGTAAAACCCGTCATAGTTGTTTGTCTGGTCGCTGTGAAATTCAAATTTTATCTTTACAGTGCCCCCGATGTATGCATCCAGAGGTATTTCTTCCGGTAGCCAGTTGAGGAAGTAACCATCATACACCGGTTCGCTCAATTTCTGGTCATCCGTTCCATAGGATGAATATTTCCCGCACAAGGGCTGCCATGTGCTTCCGTTATCGGATGAGGCAAATACCTGCACCCAATCAAAAGATTTCTCTATTTCCCATTTTGCTTTAAAGGAAAGATATGCATTAACAGCGCCGCTCAGGTCAAGAGGATTTATCAATTCAAGTGTCGATGTTTGCAGCAGTCCGTAATTTGATGACGGGGATTCGGTAAAACACGATGGGGAAGAAGCATAGCTTTCAGAAGTGACAGCCCAGTCATCGTAAGTCCAGTTGTCTAGTGTATTTGCCGGATCATACAAAAGTGTATCGGGCTGACTATAAATCTTTGTGATGGTATCTTTCCATGTAAATAGCCCGTTGCTGATGTCAAGGGAAAACGTTACCGGAGAGCCGGGTGTTATTGCCGGATCAAGATCAAAAGAAACTGTATCATACCTTGTTTCCAGTGTTTGCATTCCTGTATTCGTAACTGGCGAACCGGTACTGATAATTTCAGGGGATAATGGTGTAATACTTACAGTAAAGTCAGCAGGCACATCCAGTCCTAAACAATAAACTTCGACAGGAATAGTTACCGAAGTGCCCGAGATATAAGACAGCGATAAATCATTCGCTATTGCAAATTTTGAGCCCAGCCTTGCAAATCGGATGTTCATGTCAAGAGAATTTTTACATAGCGCTTCTATATTAGCCGACTGTGGCCAGAAACCGTCGCTGGATGCGCCGACTTCTGCAGTCAGGGAAAATACCTTGTTTTTTGTTGTAGTATCGCCGTATCCCCAGTCGTCGGCATCACCGTTACTGTTGTACCCGTATGTTTGCTGACAGGTGCCATAACGGTAATGGCTGTCAATCGACACGTACCGTGAAAGCTGCTCGAAGTAAGTGGAATCGGGTGTCATCGAAGAGTGGTAGTTCCAGGGATAAATAAGAAAATTTCCCCATGAATGCCAATTCATATCAAGTAAAAATTCGTGAGCTTCAATAAAGGATTTCATTGCCTGTGATTCGGGTTCGGAAAATGCTGCTGTTCCACGATACCAAGGCGAAACGCCAATAGGCTGCGAGCCGATGTTGTCGTAACCCCAGGCATAGCCATAGTTTCTGTTAAGATCGACTCCGTAAGAAAGAATGTCATTGTATCTCCTGTTCTTGCGCCAGGTACCGCCGCCATCGGGGTTTTGGGTTTCGTTATAAACATAACCATCAGGATTGACAATGGGAACAAAATAAATTTCTAAGTTATCGATCAGGTATTTTATTTCACTGTCCGTGTTGTAGTTTTCCAGAAGGTAATACATAAAGAAAATCAATTGCTGCAGTCCACATGGCTCTGACGAATGATGGAGTGAAGTAAATAAAACCTGTTTTTCGCTTTCATTCACATCTGGGTTATCGGATATTTTCACGGCATAGATTCCGCGGCTTTCAATAGATGAGCCGATCTGTGATTTGACAGAAATTATATCCGGGAACCAAATCCGCATGGAATCAAGTTGAGCCAGCGCTTCTGAATAAGTATAAAAACCACCCATGGACCCCAGGCCGAAATGGGCTGGAGTAGCGTAGGACTTTGGCAAGTTGCAATTATAAGTAATATTTTTGTGTTTGTTACTTTCCTGATTTTGATTTCTGCTTTTGTAAAATTCTGTATGGTCATCTGTGATTATTTCATATTGCAGTCCTGACAGTTTTAATTTATTAAGGTCGCTACGGCTGATTTCTCCGTCATAATAAGCTTTATGCAAGTAATGACCATGGACTAATGAAATATCTGCAGCTTCAATTTGATTGTAGTTATCACACCAGATTTTAACATGGCTGAGTGTATCGTTTTGCTGGGAAAAACAAAAATTTGCTACAAGTATAAAAAATATATAACTTGCTCTTTTAACCATAATAATTTTTTTATAAAGATATTACTTAATCTATACCACACTGGGTTTCACAATAAAAGAAACTTGATGAAATGCAAATTGATACCTTATTTTTTCCCTTTTAATTCTTTTCCTAATTTGCTTTTCCTGATACCGTATAAAAAATAGATCAGTAGACCTAACGCCATCCAAATAAGTAATCGAAGCCAAGTTGCAACAGGCAATGCAGCCATTTGGACCAGGCAAGTCAATGCACCTAAAATTGGAATCAAAGGAACAAGTGGGGTTTTAAAAGGGCGGGGCAGATCCGGCCGTTTTTTTCTGAGAATAAGAACGCTCACGCATACTATAGCAAAAGCCAGCAAGGTACCAATGGAAACAAGTTCGCCGAGGACTCCAATGGGTAACACACCAGCAATGATCATGGCCACACTGCCGGTAACAATAGTGCTTATATAAGGTGTTTTAAAACGTTTATGAACTTTTGAAAATACAGGAGGAAGCAGGCCGTCTTTTGACATGGAATAAAAAATTCGTGGCTGTCCCATAAGCATCACTAGAATTACAGAACTCAGTCCAGCAATAGCTGCAATTTTTATAATCGGCCTTAACCAGAACATGCCGTCGCCCATTGCATTTACTCCAACAGCCATGGGATCAGACACATTTAAAAATGTATAACTTACAATACCTGTCAACACAATGGCAACAAGCATGTATAATACGGTTGAAATTCCCAACGAGCCGAGAATGCCAATAGGCATATGTTTTTGAGGGTTTTTTGCTTCCTGGGCAGCGGTAGATACTGCATCAAAACCGATATACGCAAAGAAAATAACACCTGCCCCCCGGAAAATGCCGCTCCAGCCGAAATGCCCCCAAACACCGGTGTTTTCGGGAATAAAAGGATGCCAGTTCGCGCTTTTCACAAAGACAAACCCAATGGCAATAAATAAAAGGATTACTGAAACTTTAACAATTACCATTATATTATTGAAATTGGCCGATTCTCTGATGCCTATTACAAGTAAGGTTGTAAGGACTGCAACTATGGCCATTGCAGGAAGATTCAAAATCGCAGTAAGGTGTGGCAAGGTGTTAATATCAATATTCATGTTGGCCAAATTTTGCATGAGATTATCTGTAATGGGCTTCCAGCCAATGTTAGGGACATCAACCAAAACACTTCCTGCGGCAGCACAAAACTGTGCAGGAATATAAACACCAAAATCATTCAGGAAGCTCACGACATAGCCGCCCCAGCCAACAGCAACTGTAGAAGCAGCAAATAAATATTCAAGGATAAGGTCCCATCCGATGATCCATGCCAGGAATTCACCCATAGTGGCATAAGAATATGTATAAGCGCTACCGGCTATGGGTATCATGGAAGCAAACTCGGCATAACACAATCCTGCAAAAGCGCATGCGATCCCGGAAATAATAAATGAAATTAAAATTGCAGGGCCGGCATATTGTGCAGCCGCCTGACCCGTAATCACGAAAATCCCTGCACCAATGATGGCTCCGATGCCCAGCGTCGTTAAATTCGTAGCTGTCAGCGTTCTTTTAAGTCCGTGTCCTTTGTCAGAAGACTCTTCCATGAGCTTTGTCATGGATTTTGTTATGAATAATCGTTTTGCCATATATAAACTTTTAAATTAATTTTTATACAATAATAAAAAAATAAAATAATAAGTAAATTTTTTTAGTGATTTTTATTTAAACTAGTTCAAAAAGAATCCATTTCTTAAAAAACATCTGCTTTTACCCCGTTTAGCAATTTATGGATCACTTCAAAATTCCTTTCTTTTGCTCCGAATAATGGAGAAGTTTGACATATCCGATTTTCATTAAAAAATTAACTTTTATCTGCCAGGTTTCGTCTAAAGACAATCACCATATTATTGATGAATCTTAACTGAAACTGTCGACTCAACTTTATATCCCATATTTTCAAGTACTCCGGCAAATTTGTTTTTGCTGGCAATGATCGTGTCATAAACAATAGTCACAACCTGTTTTCTAAGATGGGCTTTTACGAATATCACTCCATTCTCTTTAGCAAGAATCTGCTCAATATTAGCTTTGCCATTTACGCTTAAAGAATCGACTTTAAAATTAACTTCTTTATTGGCTGTAGTTTTGTTCTTACAACCCGAATTTATTAACGATGCCATTGAAAAGAAGCAGAAAAGGATAATTATTACTTTTTTCATTATATAATTATTAAAAGGAGTATTAAAAATAAGTAAAAATTGAGAAATGGTAAAAAAAAAGACTGGGGTTCTCCAGTCTTTTCTAAATAGATCTAATTCAATTAGTTAAGTAATCTATTTATAATGTTTTTCAATTTTTTTTAAGTTGGTTATTGACAATTTCTGCCCATTTTTCTATTAATTGAAGTTCACCAACCAAGGTTGGGCTGTTATCTGAATTGTAAAACTCTAAAAATACTTGCGGCTTATTTTTGTCAGCTGGTGAAAAACATAGCTCAAGTTTGTCGATTACAGTAATACTATTCACAGTTCTGCTCGTGCTGACTACCCGGCATTTTTGAATTTCTGAAAGATTGACAGCCTGTTCCATTTTATTATTGGAATTATTAATAAAGAAAAGAAAATTTGACTTTTCGTCTAGCCCGATAAGCAGGTCGCCAAAGAATTCATGTTTAGTAATCTTGCAATTATGCTTATCGGCAATTGCTGACAACAATTGAAGCTTTTTATTTTCTTTTTTTCTTTTAGATTTTATACTGTATACAATCAGTAAAATGCTAGCGGCTATAACAATAGCCAATGAAATTATTGATATTAAATTCATAATAAAGTAAATTTTGTTTATAAAAAATCGAAGGTGAAGAGACTTCAACACCTGAAAAATTAAATTTTAAAAAGAAGTATTTACCTTATAAGAATTACCAGAAATTGTGAAACGGAAAAATGATATTGAATTTTCTGTAAAGAATTAAGAAATCCAGTGAAATAGAAGTGTATTGTGTAAATGAATTGACTGTTAAACGTTCAGTATTTTCTTTTAGCAAAGAAAATTTGTAAAACGTTTCTTCTAATGTTCTGGTTGGTATTTTGCTTAAAGAGAGTAAAGAATTCTCAGATTGTGCGGTGTGTTGAAACGGATTGACTGTTATAAGAGAAAAATAAGCTTCACTCTCTGCTTTTGGAAAATTATCAATAGTTGAATAGCGGGAACTGGAAATGAAAGTGCTTACGGTTAACCAATAAAGCAACGTGATTAAAATAATTCCTGTTATTCTGAAAGTTTTTTTCACAACTAATCTATCTTGTCTGATTTATAAATTATCTATGATATCAGAAAGAAATACAGAAGCTTTTTTTACACCAGCTTTCATTTCCTTTGTCATTTTTTCTCCAAAAATAATGCTTTTGTATTGAATTGCCAAAACACTGAATTTTGGGCTGATAGTTTCTTTTAGAAATTTAATCATCATTACCAGCGAAAGTTTATGAGTTCCAAGTGAAAAATCAGTTATTCTATCAACGGGCAATTCAGTAAGCGTACCATGTGCAAGATTGAGATTTGCAGCATCCACAATAATTACGTGCTCAGGATGAAAGTCTGCAATGTCTTTGGTGAAGTTTTCCGGCGTTGTATATCCGGTAAATATCCTGACTTTAGGATGGCTGGTACCATATTTTTTCTCCAGGTAAACGGTAACATCCGGGCCGGCTTTGTCGTCCTGCATCAATTCAGAACCCACACCCAGTATGACCAATTTTTTAGCTTTTTTTAGATTTTCAGCAAGTGTTGTGAGATCAGGATGAATGTCATTTTTCCACTTGTGGTCCGCATTTTTCAGGGTTATTTTCACAGTACTATATAATTTTTGAGGGTAAAATAGGAGTGTCTTAAAATAATAACCGCAAAGAAATTAAAATTCCTTTGCGGCAATAATTTGGTTTAATTTAAACCGGTAAGTCGGTGGCCTATATTTCAACTTTTAATGATTCTCTGTTGAAATGAGCCAGTTCAAAATCCTTGCTCTGTACCAGCGCATCTTTCGGGCATGAGTCAACACATTGTCCGCAATAAATGCAACGATCGAGGCGTACCACAGCCTGAAAAATCTTTTCGGTTTCAGAAACTTTAAAAATTTCTATGGCAAAGGAGGGGCAGTCGCGCATGCAAATTTTGCAGCCGATACATTTTTGCTGGTCAAATACCAATTTTGCCCTGAAACGGTCAACCACTTCGGGTTTAAAAAACGGATACAATACGGTATTAGGTTTTTTGAATTGAGATCCAAAAACCATGGATAACATTTTTCCGGGTCCTTTTATTTTGTTTGGCATGTTACAAGAGTACTTTGATGATTATATCAATTAAAATCTGAAGGATGGCCAAAGGTGCGAGAAATTTCCAACAAAAATTCACCATTTGCTCAATCCTGATCCTTGCCATCAGTGCCCGCATGAGGGACATGATGAAAATAATAAAGATTGTTTTGGCAAGGTAAATCGGAATCCCAATCCACAGGTTTGTGCTCCAGAAAGGAATAAATACTGCTGCAATAATAGATGATGTCACAACAAGTTCGAAATCAATAGCCATGCGGAAGATGGCGAGAAAACGTCCGCTATATTCGGTAAATGGTCCTGCCACAATTTCTGTTTCAGCATCAGGGATATCAAAAGGAGCTCTTTCCAGTTTGCCTTGTACGGCAATTACGGCGACTATAAAACCTGGTATGTTGGCAAGTGCCAACCATGCATTATTACTGTAAAATTCAACAACTCCACTGAGTGACCAGGTATTTGCCAGGATAGCAGGAGCCAAAAGCGCCATAAACAAGGGAACTTCATAGGCAAAAAGTTGGGTAATGGTACGAACAGCTCCGATGGTTGCATATAATGATGTTGAGTACCAGCCTGCAAGGAAGAAGGTCAATGTGGGAATCGTCAGCAGGTATAAAATAACGATTAAATCTCCATCAAAATGATACAGTGCATTTGTGCTCCACAAGGGAACATAAAGAATTACGACTGAAACTGCTGCCATGGCAAAGGCAGGTAATATTTTAAACATTCCTTTGTCGGCATGTGTTGGAATAATACCTTCCTTACCCATAAGTTTTACAAAGTCGGCCAGTGGCTGAAACCATGGTGGACCGACACGGTTCTGGAAACGTGCATACAATTTACGATCCAGGTATTCAAGTATCAAGCCGTAAGAGCTAAGGAAGAAAACTCCCGGAAAAATGAAAATAAAAAACAATGACCAAAGCATATATAAAAACTTAGTTTATTACAATCAGATCGATAATTTTATTTTGTGTGCATCAAATCCACGTTGTTTGTGCCATTCGATGCTGTATTCACGCAGTTTGTTCCAGTCCAGGGTGCCTTCGCGGCCGTTGTCAATCTGCTTGACTGTAATGGCCCTGTCGGTGCATGAAAAGCAGGGGTCAATAGCAGCGATAACAATAGGAACATCAGCCAGGTATCCACCATCGAGCATATAAGTTATGGATGCAAGGTTGGCAAGGGTAGGAGCTCTGAGTTTTACTCTTTCAGGTTTTTCAGTACCGTTGCCTCTGACATAATGTATGTCTTCACCGCGTGGTGCTTCATAACGAACGGTAGCTTCATTGGCCGGTACTTTCCTGGGAACTTTAACAGTAAGGTCGCCGTCTGGCATATTAGTCAAAACCTGTCGGATAATCTTGTATGATTCCATGAGTTCCAGCGCTCTAACAACCACTCTGCTAAATACATCACAACCATCATTGGTTATTACATTAAAATCAAGTTCATCATATACCAGATACGGATCATCTTTTCTTACATCGCGGGTAACGCCCGATGCTCTAGCCAGAGGGCCAGAGGCATTGTATTTCATGGCAATTTCATGAGTTAGTCCGCCCACATTTTTCAAGCGGCCCATCATGGTGGTTTCAGTTAACGCAATATCGATGTAGTATTTTGTACGTTCTTCAAGGATATCAATTGCTTTCAGGACTTGTTCCTTCTGAGTAGCAGAAATATCCCGGCGAACGCCTCCAAACGTATTGATGCTGTATTGAACACGGCCACCGGTAAGCATGGCAAGGATATCCATTACCACTTCTCTGTCGCGCCAGCTGTACATAAATAAACTGTCAAAGCCTATTTCGTGGCCGGCAACACCAACCCAAAGTAAATGGCTGTGAATTCGTTCAAGTTCACCGATTAGTACCCTGATATATTTTGCACGTTTAGGAATTTCTACCTGTGCCACTTCTTCAGAAGCTGTGATAAAAGCCGTAGTATGGGAGTGAGAACAAATACCACATGTCCGTTCAATTAAGTAAAGACATTGAATATATGATCTCATTTCACAGGCTTTTTCCATTCCACGATGGTTGTAGCCAAGGGTAACGTTGCTAGCAGCTACTCTTTCACCTTCAAGGTACAGGGTAAAACTTTCAGGCTCTTTTAAAGCGGGGTGCTGAGGCCCTATTGGAATTTCAATTCTTTTTGGCATATTACTCCTCTACTTTAATTCTTTATCTTTAGGTTTCCAGTCTTTTAACAGGGGATGTTCATCCTGCGGCCAGTTTTCAGGCAGGGGATAGTGTCTGCCGGCAGGTAAACCGTCGACTTTTACACCAAACATGCCTTCGAGTTCCTTTTCATAATAGGTAGCCCCGGCGTAGACTTCAAGCACAGATTTAATGACAGCATCAGCTTTGGGAGCAAATACTTTAACATTAATCAACATGCCTTCCTTATTGTTTATATTATAAATGAATTCAAGGTTTTCCCCTGAATCAAGCCCAACGATCGTGCTTAGAAAATCAAATTTTTGTTCTGAGAAAAGATATTTGAAAACATCCAGTGCCTTTTCCCTATCAACAACAACAGTTATACGCCTGGGCCTTACAATAACACATTTTTCATTCAGGAAAGTGAATTTCTGTGTCAGTTCGGAGATAATTTTTTCTTCGTTGCTCATATAAGCTGTTTATTTTTTTAGACTGGTTACAAGTTTAACAACGCCATCTATGACTGCTTCAGGTCTGACTGAACAACCGGGGATATAAGCGGATACCGGAACTACGGCATCTATTCCACCTTTTACACAATAACATCCCTGAAATACGCCGCCTGAGCATGCACAAGTACCAACGGCAACAACAAATTTTGGTTCGGCCATTTGCTCATAAATACGTTTAATACGCTCAGCACTTTGTTCCGTAACTGGGCCAGTACAAACCAAAACATCTGCATGACGCGGAACTGCTTTCAAAAGTACGCCCAACCTTTCAACATCATATCTGGGTGTCAGAGCAGCAAGAATTTCAATATCGCACGCATTGCATGACCCTGAATTGTAGTGTAAAATCCAGGGTGATTTTCTCCGCGCCCAATTAATTGTTTTATCTAGAACCATTTTTTACTTGATTTAATTACCTTTTTAAACAATTCAAATAAACATTATACAACGTTTTACAAATTAGAAATATTGTGCAACAGAACCTCTTATTATAACCTAAAAATCGTAATTATAAAAAATATAAGAATAATTTTGGTTTCATCTGTTTTTCTCCCACAGTCCACCCGGCAATTGGCTGTCGGTTTCTGGGAGCTGCAAATTATTTCAATGTACTAGTTATCAATTAAATATCCGATAGTCTTTTCAGAAGATCGGATTTTTTACTTTCTGAACAAAATCAATAATGCAAGTATGGCCACAAAAATATAAACAAAAGAGAGAGGGGCCATTGCGTTCGGAACTGTAGCGACAATTAGAACGACAACGTGCATTATTGTAAAGAAAAATGCAAAAGGGAAAAACTGTCTGTAATCAGGTTGAGCTTTATGCGATTTTACATTTTCACCACCAGCGTATGATTCACCTTTGCCAAAAGATTCAGCGCCTTTAGGAGCAAGATGTTTTGAAACAAAAGTAAATAAAATAAATACTATAAGTAATAGGATGAATGCTACGAGTGGAGAAAGGAGTATATTATCCCAATCTAAGTTTTCCATTTTTAAAACTCTTTATTTGTTTTTTCTAAATATTTTTCTAGTATCAAGTGAATCAGTACGATTGAAAATATTAATAATTATTCCAGCAGCCACAGCAAGTATGACAACTTCAATGATAATTAAGGTAATAACCATTGTTTGGGCAGTTGCCATTTGTTCAGTAACTTTTCCAACATAAATAAGCATAAGCACAAGGCCTTTTGTAAGTACCTCGAGAGCTATAAGTATACGAATCAAATTCCGTGTTGTGATCAGGTAATAAAAACCTATAATATATAACAAAACAACCGTCAGAAAAATTATTGTTAGCATATTTTATTTTTTTGATCTTTCTTTTAAAAGAGTAACTATTCCGAATACCCCAGCAAGGATAACAACAATTTGCCCGGCTATATCCAAATTCCTTACGTGCCAGATTGTATTCTGCAATGTGTCTTCAGCAACCGTATTGGTAAACCAGGTAAAATCCAGAGCAGGTTTGGTAATAAACATAATTCCAATGATCACTACAATAATTATTGGAAGGAAAACATATCGACTCAGCCTTTTCTTATTTTTTTCAGCTGACTCTTCATCCGTTGGGTTGTCGGTAAGACTGATGGTACTTGCAAAAATGGCAGTAACCAAGCCGGCACAAACCGATAATTCAAAAATGGCAGCAAGGGGAGCGCCCATAATAAACATAATTATGGTAAGAATTACACTGGTACAAGCAAGTGCTATAACCGCTTTCAGCGTATTTTTGATCATTACGGTCAGTAACGCTGAAACTACCAATAACCCCAGAAAAATATACAAAACGGTGTTGTTCATATCTTGTAATTAAGTCTTAAAACAATCCTTTGATCTTTAAAAAATTCAAAACAAACGGAAAGGCAATACCAACTAATACAGTGATCGTTGCAAGAATTATGGAAACGCTGGTAAAACCTCTATTTGCTTCTTTTGTATTTTCAAATTCTGCCGATGTTTTTCCAAAGAATACTTTTCTTTGAAGGATAAGAAAATATGCTAATGTGAGAATACTTGCAAGAAGCGCAATTACAGCGTAAGGAATAAATCCAACCTGCCATAAAGCAACAATAATAATAACTTTACTCCAGAAACCTGAAAGAGGAGGAATACCTGCAGTAGATAAGAATGCTATTGCTGATGTCCATGTGGTAATTTTCATTTTACCACCAAGGCCCTGAAGTTTATCAAGATCTTTATAGCCAGTCTGGGCTTCAACAGCAGCAGAATTAACAAATAAAAGAGATTTGAACGTAGCATGGTTAAAGAAATGCAGAAAAGCCCCCAGAAAACCAAGCGGAGTTCCGCAGCATGCTCCAACAATAATATAACCGATCTGGCTGATACTTGAATAAGCAAGCATTTTTTTAAATTCTTTTTGCCCGATTGCCAGCAATGCGCCTACAACAATAGATAAGATACCTAAGAATGCAAAAACTTCGTTTATTATAGCTATTTTAGGAAATACGACCATCATTAAACGCAGAATGGCATAAACGCCACCTCCTTTGGTTACAATACCAGCCAGAAGTACCGAAACAGCGGAACTTGAATTTGAATATGCATCGGGTACCCACATGTGGAATGGAACAAGACCGGCTTTTATTGATAATCCAGTTATTAGAAAAATAATAGCCAGAACAATCTGAGTTGATACGTTTGTAGCACTACTTAATTGTGCTCCCAGTTCCTCATAGCTTAATGTTCCGTAAGTCATGAAAAGTATTGCTACTGCACTGAGAATCATAACGGTAGCGATACTGGACATTAACAAGTATTTGAAAGAACCATTCAGTGCCGCCAATTCTTTTTTCTTTGCAATCAGAACAAAGGAAGCAACACCGGTTACTTCAAGAAAAACATATAACGAAAAAATATCGGTAACCATAACAACTCCATTCATCCCAATCATTATTATCATAATAAGCTGGGAGAAGTTGAAAATCTCGTCATTATCAGAATGCCTTCTTATAATTAAGGAAATAAAAGCAATCAGAGCGATGGTAAAAAGAACTATTGCAGCATATAAATCGATAGAAAGGCTCACAAAGTACTTTATTTCAATAGCTGAAAAGAAGTTTCCGGCAATCTGGAAAATTATTGTACATGCCAGAAACATTTGAATTAGAGCAACTAGTATTCCCGTTCCGTAGGCTAGTTTTTTTACTTTCTGTGTGTAAAACAAGTTAAGAAGTAAAATTCCAATAAAGGGTATTATTAAAAATAATGTTGGCATTTTTATTTCTCTTTACAATAAAACAATAATCGTTACAATAATAATTACAATTCCAATTAATGACCAGCTAACTGAAGCTGAGAAATTACCAGAATACATTTTTTTCAATACTTTTGACAATGAGGTAACTACCCAAACACAGAATGTGTCGTAAAACCAATCAATTGCTCGGTCAATGGCATATAAAACTTTTGCCAATACTTTTACAATATACCTGCTGAGATCGTAAGGATCGAAATATCTTTTTTCAGCCCAGACATACATTTGTTTAAGTCCGGGAGCATAATGGATATGGTCAACAGCACCCAAACCTCTCTTTGTTTTCTTTACGCCAAATATATGGTTTGCTAAAGCAAGCAACAAAACCACCACTGAAATTGCTACCAAAATCCAACTGTGAGGCAATCCTGAATAGTTGAGGCCAGCCATTCTTTCTCCAAGTATAGGCTGGATAAGGTTATTTAAAGGTAAGGGGTTGTAAACTCCAAAAAGAACACAAAGTGAAGCAATTACAATCATAGGTATAAGCATCATCCAATTGGCTTCTTTAACATTGCTGATATCTTTTACTGGTTTTCCCAGGAAAGCAGCATGGCCCAATTTCAGGAATGAAGCAGCCGTTAAAAAAGCCCCGAGCAAAGCGGCAATATAAAATATTGTTCCTGATTCGAGTGCGCCATCAAATATTAACTCTTTAGAGAAGAAACCATTAAGAGGCGGGACTCCAGAGATAGCTGCAGCTGCAATTATAAAGCAAATAAATGTAATCGGCATTTTCCTGCCTAAGCCACTTATTTCCTCTAGATTAGTAGTTCCCGCTTGTTTTTCAACAGAGCCACCAGTAAGAAATAAGGTGCTTTTATACATTGCATGGTTGATCATATGGAAAAGACCGCCAACAATACCAACCGGTAAAGCAGTCCCAATTCCAAGTATCATATATCCAACCTGGCTGATAGCATGATATGAGAGGAGTTTTTTAAAATCTTTCTGAATGAGCGCCATCATTACCGCAAGAAGAATTGTAATTGCGCCGACAGACATCATAAGGATACTCATGGATGAACCTGATACAAATTGGAAAAGATCAAGACTGATTCTTGCAAGAAAATAAATACCTAATAGCTTTTCAAGTGCAGCAGGAAGAAATGCCATGAATGGGAGTGGTGCTGCAAGTGCAGCATCCGGTATCCATGTGTGAAAAGGCATTGAACCGGCTTTTGCAATAGCGCCGATCATTACCAAAACAAATGCAAAACCGCCCCAGAATGTCATAGGCAGATTTATTGATGTCATAGTAAATGTGCCGGCCTGCCACCCGATCATTAAAATACCTAACGTCATTAACAGATCAGCAACTCCTCCAATGATCAAAGCCTTAGTTGCAGCAGAGAATGCATTTTTTCCACCAGACAGGATCATAACAAATGTAGTAGCTAATAAACCTTCCCAAAAGAACAGCATAAGGAGAAGATTATTCGCCAATACAGCGCCATTTACCATTGCAACAGTAATGAGAAGGAATGCGAAAAATTTCTTCAGATTTGGTCTTCCTTTCATGAAAGCTAAACAATAGAGAACAATCAGAAATGAAAAACCTGCGGAAGCAAGTAAAATAAAACTGCTGAACTGGTAAAGCCTGAAAGAAAAATCAAGGCCAAATCCGGTCCATGGCAATGAAAATGATGCTTCCTTTCCGAACAATGTTATTGCCATTATTAAATTAATGATTACCCCTGTAAGACTCACAAGACTTTTGATCCAAAAATCTTTTTTAGGAAGTACAAAAACCACCAATGCTGTAATTGCTGGTATTATTACTGTATAAATAAGAGAAGTTTGTAAAGAATCAAGTCCAAACATATATTTTAATTTACTTATCCTTTAATATTAATATATAATTGCCATCTGTTTCACAATCTCATTTACAAATTCAGCAGGGTAATAGATCAATATACCACCCAGTACAGAAAGAACTGCGAGTACAACCACACTGAAAACCATTGTAAAAGAACCTTCTTTGACATTAGGAAATTTGTTTTCACCAAAGAATATCTTAATAAATAACCTGAGCATATAAATCATTGTAAGAACAGCGCCTATTATAAAAGTTAATGCTATCCATGGCTCATTGGCAACAACAGCGCCATTAATAACCATCATTTTACTAAAGAAGCCTCCAAGTGGCGGAATACCCATTACTGAAAATGCACAAATTGCAAATGCGGCTGCCGTAATAGGCATTGTAGTTAATAATCCTCCTAATTTATTAATATCTTTTGTACCCGTATTCTGTTCAATAATACCGGCACAGAGAAAAAGACCTCCTTTAGCAAGACCGTGCATGAGAATATATAATATGGCACCTGCAGCGCCAATAACACTACCTGTAGCTAAACCAAGAAAAATAAATGCGATCTGGCTTACAGTAGAATAAGCAATAATGCGTTTGATATTAGTTTCAATCAAGGCAGCACCGGCTGATACAAGAGCACTGGCAGCAACAATAACAGGTATTACTGTATGCCACATAACATCGATGTTGAACGTGATCAGGAAGAGTCGGGCAAATACATAAACCCCTATTTTAACAAGAACTGCTGCATGGAGCAATGATGTAACCGGTGAAGGTGCAACACCTGCATCTGGAAGCCAGGTGTGAAGAGGTAGCGTGGCTGACTTGGAGAAGATCCCAACAAGAATCAAGAGCACTGCCAGATTAGATATATGGGTTCCTCTTAATGCTACCAAATCAAATGTTCCTGTCTGGAAATAAATAATGATAAAACCCACCAGCATTACAAGTGCTCCGAAAACAGTTACAAGAAATGATTTGTCAGCTTTAATTACATATTCTTTTTCCCTGTAGAAACCAATTAACCTCCAACTGCATATACCAGATATTTCCCAAAAAATAAATAGTAAAATCAGGTTAGTAGAATAAACAATCCCCATCATTGAACCTATGAAAAGTACTACCATCAGGTAATATTCGTTCTGGTTTTTATAATGGTCAATGTAGCCGAAGGAATAGAAAACTATTATTGCACCAATGAATGCTGATGCAATAGCCATAAAAACGGCCAGACCGTCACCTAAAAAACCAAAGTTAAAGCCAAGCGGAAATTCAATATTAAACTGCAACGGTGTGCTCCCAATTGAACTTGGCAGAACTACAAATGATAAAATAACAGAAGTTGCAACTAAAACTAGAGCAGCAATATTCCTGAATTTTTTTGAGATTGAACTTAGAAACGGAAGTATAAAAGCCCCAATTAGAGGGACAAATACTATCAAGCACAAAATCAGTTTAGCGTTCATGTAATTTTAAATAATTTTCAGAATAATATTTCAAGGCGGCAAAACTACTAAAGATTTTTAATAAAAAAAATTTTAGACGATTTTTTTTATTAAAAGTTATTAATGTGCTTATAGAATGATATTTAAATAAGTTTTATAAAAAATGCAAGGTAAGCATTTTTATTTCGGAACGAAATTTAAAGCAAGGAGACCTATGATGAATTTTGTAATTATAACATGGCTATATAACAATAGCATGATATATTGCCTAAGTCTTCACACAACATTAATATATTGTATAAAAAAAATTCCAGTCTTTTTTAAAGTGGATTTATTTTACTTGTGTACTGTCGGTCATAATCGATTCCTGCAAATTTCTCCCTTTTGCTTCATCACGGGCTTTACATTCTTTTGCCGGGCATGTAAGAGCCGGTTCTTTATGACTTTTATTATTTCCTGGTTCCCATCCCATAATAAACAACAATACGAAGAATCCAACGATATAAGCTAACGTCACGTGCCAGCCTTTTCTCAGCCAGAGCATAACATTTCGTGCATCCGGGAATTTATTTGTAATAGCAACACCAGCCGAAGAACCAAACCAGATCATCGAACCGCCGAATCCAACTGCATAAGCAAGCATCCCCCAGTCGTAGTGGCCTTGTTCGAGGCAGAGTTTGGTAAGCGGAATATTATCAAATACCGCAGATACAAATCCGAGTATGAAAGCAGTCATCCATGAGGCAGAAGGCAATGTTTCCACCGGCATTAAGGAAGCAGCAGTAACCAGACACAGAAGGAAAACAGAACCTTTTATTGATCCGCTGACTTCGTGCCAGGGCATTTTACGTATCAATGCTCCGATAATAATAGCAATCCAAACACCCAATGCGGGCATGTCGTAATAAATATTCGATAAGATAGCTCCTACAAGTATCATTAATACTATCAACAAGCGCATCCAGTCGATTTTAACCCCTGGTTTTACATCCGCAGTAATACGCTCAAACTTATCCTGCTGATGGGCCGCAAACCAGGCAATGATGATTAAGGCTACAGCAGCAGCAACATAGGCATGTAACACATTAAATGCCGAAACACCGTCGATCCACATCATGGTGGTAGTGGTATCGCCCACAACGCTTCCTGAACCTCCGGCATTACTTGCCGCAACAATACCTGCAATATATCCGATATGCACCTTATTTTTAAACACAACCAGCGCGATGGTTCCGCCGATCATGGCTGCCGCTATATTATCAAGAAATGATGAAAGAATAAAAACAAAAACGAGAAGAACAAAAGGGCCTTTCCAGTCGTTAGGCAGGTATTTCGGGAGAATATCAGGAACACCCGATTCTTCAAATATTTTTGCAAGTAATGCAAAACCCAACAACAAACCTAGAAGATTAAGCAAAATACCCCATTCGCCCTGGCGCATACTTTTATCTTTAAGCTGATCAAGAATAGAATTATCTCCGAAAAAATGCTCTGCAAAAGGATAGCCGGAAATAAAAATTATTTTATAAAGAATAATGACCGAAAGTCCGGTAATGGCAACCCAAAAAGTTTGTTTGTGAAATACAGCTACTCCGAAAAGTGTCAGTGCAAATAAAATAAATTCAATGCGGATACCGCCAATTGAAGCACCCGTTGAGCCACCTTCAGCAAAAGCCCAGAATGGAAGTACCAAAGCCATTATTACAAACAGCGCTTTAAAAATATTTTTTGTCATAGTTTTTAGTTTTAATCAAACATTATCTGATACCTGAAAAAGTGTTTCATAAATTGAACCCTATGATACAAAACAGGGTTTTCAGTTTTTTTTAAGCTTAGTTTACCTCTGAAATCACTGATATTACTGTATTTTTTTTGTTCCATCCATTTTGTTATATCCTCCAGTATCTCCTGAATACGAGATGAACCATTAATATATAAGGTAGAACACAACTGGGTGGTGGTCGCCCCGACAAGCAATTGTTTGATAACACCACTTGCGTCATGTATTAAGGTACAGGCAGAAATATCACATTTAAGTCCAACGGCAGCAGCAACTTCTTTCTCAAATTCTTTAATTTTTTCAATAGATTTTGTTAAACCTGAACTGGCTACAATCAAAGGGTTTTTCAAATGAAAACCCATGTAGTCGGTATTTAGATTTATCATAATAAATAAACGTTT
>Ga0116171_10001973_pt1 | contig 19909 bp, 16 predicted proteins | sample AD_JPNHW2_MetaG_FD_89798 | JGI IMG/M metagenome (GOLD analysis project Ga0116171, IMG submission 89798) | Active sludge microbial communities of municipal wastewater-treating anaerobic digesters from Japan - AD_JPNHW2_MetaG | ecosystem: Engineered > Bioreactor > Anaerobic > Digestate | place... | reverse complement strand
TCCTTTCCTGGTGTGTTACATATGGATAACAAGCGGTCAATGAAACAAGGCTGTATCTTACGAATTCACATGCGATTAAGAGCTAAAACACAGCTGTAATCCCGTTGTAACAATGTTACATTGATGTTTCACCTGTGAAATGAGCATCATTCATGGCTTTTAGGCACCTTTTCCTGATATGGTCTTACAGAAATGTATCACTATAAAAACGCTGTTTGTCTTATCATGAATGTATAAAAAAAGCCCGATCATTCAATCGGGCTTTTTAAAAAATGGCGGAGATGTAGGGATTCGAACCCTAGGTACACGTTTTGCGCATACACACGATTTCCAATCGTGCTCCTTCAGCCAGCTCGGACACATCTCCAAACCGTAGGATTGCATGTTTTTCAGCAGGTTCTATCTGTCAATTTTTTTCGTTATCCCGCTTTACATCAACATATGCAGAGCATTCAAAACTGATGCAAATCAACCTGAATATCCATATGATGCCCAAGGCGCGTCATTGAACATTCCAATCTCTTTCCAATCCAATACCAATCCCATACCAATCCCATACCAATCTCTCGGGATTGGAATGGCATAGGATTAGGATTGGTATGACTTAGCTATAGCATAAGAATTTTCCAAGTGCTACCTTGAATAAACTCATGAATTCAATTTGTTATATAATGCTTGAGATATAACTTTTAGTGTCTGAAATGCCTCATGCCTGTAAATATCATGGTTATACCAAATTCATCGCATGCCTTGATAACTTCTTCATCGGATTTGCTGCCACCTGGCTGGATCACCGCTTTCACACCGAGTTTATGAAGTGCTTCGATGCTATCTCTGAATGGAAAGAATCCATCGGATGCACAAATGGATTTCTTAAGGTTGTGTCCATATTCTTTGGCTTTTTTTGCAGCGATTTCAAGTGAATCGATCCGGCTCATTTGCCCCGTACCCATTCCGAATGTGCGCTCATTTGTTGTGAAGGCAATGGCATTGGATTTTAGCATAGATACGACTTTCCATCCGTAAATCATGGCACTGGTTTCATTTTCGAGCGGATGGCGTTTCGTTACGACCTTCCATTCCGTGTTATTATCCCTACCCAGATCGATCTGCTGGACGAGAAGACCACCCAAGCATGACTGCAATGCCCGTTGTTCCTTCAGTTGCATGACTTTTCTCATATCATACTGCACGAGTCTTCTATCCTTTTTCTTCATGAGTTTTTCCAGGACAGGTTTCGGGAAATCCGGAGCGAGGATGATCTCCGTAAATATCTCATTGATCTTTTCTGCTGTTTCCATATCCAATGACCGATTCACAACGACAATTCCGCCATAGGGTGAACTTGTATCGGTTTCAAAAGCCTTGATATAGGATTGCAGAAGTGATTTATCACTTCCAATACCACAGGGATTGGTGTGCTTCAGAATGGCAGTAGTAGGATTCTTGAAATTGGTGATCAGTTTCAGTGCCGCATCCATATCAAGGTAGTTGTTATAGGAAGGCGTCTTGCCGTGAAGCACTTTAATGCAGGCATGCGCAGGATCCAGGTAATATGCACCTTGCTGATGCGGGTTTTCACCATAGCGTAATTTATCATGCTTGGGGAGCGAAACCTGGATCAATTCCGGCAATATCTCATCCTGCTTAAAGTAGGTGGCAATTGCCGTGTCGTAATCTGCCGTATGTGCAAATGCCTTACCTGCAAGATATTTCCTAAATTCGAAGGTAGGTTCTCCATTTAAATAATACTGATCGATAAAGGCAAAAAAGTCATTGGGATCCGTTAGTATTGAAACGTATTTGAAATTCTTGGCAGCGGCACGAATCAGGGAAGGTCCTCCAATATCGATGTTCTCTATGATTTCCGGGAGGGTGACATCTTCTTTCAGAAGGGTCTGTTTGAATGGGTAAAGATTGACAACAACAATGTCTATCATGGGGATATTCAATTCTTCAGCTTTCTTCATATGCGCTTTTTCATCACGGTCTGCAAGAATACCGCCATGAATGAGGGGATGGAGTGTCTTGACTCTTCCATCCATAATTTCCGGGAAACCGGTCAAATCGGAGACAAGGGTGACAGGAATACCATTTTCACGCAGTAATTTGGCAGTCCCTCCAGTACTGATGATCTCAAAGTCCATCTTATACAAAGCAGTAGCAAGGTCGAATATGCCTGTCTTATCACTTACACTGATCAGTGCTTTCCGGTTCGTGTTTTTTGTCATCTTTGTGTTCCTTTTTCCCTTCATTATCATACGTCTCGAATATTTTAAGCACATCCTTATCCGGCAGTAACTTCTCCACTTTATTGCGCAATTGTTCATCTACGTAGAATTCAAGAGTCATACGAACTCTTTTTGTCATCTCATTACGCTTCAATATTGCCTGGTCCTTGTATTCGAAGATGGACACGAGAACGATTCCACCGAGGATGATGACCCAATTCACATACATCCAGAAAAGGAAGATAGGGATCAGCGCAAGCACGCCGTATACAGCGTTGTAATTCGTTAAATTCAGAATATAGTAATCAAAGAGAGCTTTACCCAATACCCATAAGATTGTCGTTATCAATGCACCTTTGAGGAGGGCTGATCTTTTCACCTTGATTGTTGGCATGAAAAGATAAAGGAACAGAATTATCAGAAACTGGGTCACGAATGGAATGATATACGTTAGCATTGCCTTTAAAAAATGCACTTTCAGCATTCCTGCTAAAAAAGGAATGGAAGTGGAAGAGAAAAGGACGAGTGTAATGATAAAACCAAAAATAATGGTTCCAAAGAAACGGAGAAAGAGATTCACCTTATCCGGTTTATATTCGATATCCGGAAGCAGAACCCTGTCAAAGGCATCGCTGATCACACGGAACAAAGAATAAGATGTGATGAGGACTGCAATGAAGCTTACCACATTGAAAGCTGCCCTATTTTCCATGATCTGACTGATATAGATGGATACCTGATCCGCTGAATTGGGCAGGAAATTCTTGAAGATGAAGTCTTCCAGTCTTGATTGGAAGTTCAGGAAAGGCAGCAGGGGAAGAAGATTCAAAATAAAGATCAGGAAAGGAATAAAACCCAAAAGAGTGATATAGGTCAGGGCTGCAGAGAGTTCTGGAACTTTCTCCTGCCTGACTTTAATATAGAAGAGTTTCATGAAGTTCCAGACATTCCTAGCATCACGAAGACCCTGTTCCGGATTGGTGATGTAGCAGATGAGGTTCGAAACAGCTCGCATAAATTTACGATTCAGGTAGGAGAAGATATTACTCATTGCGCAAAGCCTCCACTGGATCGAGATTGCTGGCTCTAATTGCTGGGAATATACCAAAGACGAGACCAACCCCAGCGGAAACAATCAAGGCGATAACAACCATCATCGAAGAGGCAGCAACAACTGTATTCAGATATTTTCCCACATATTTCAGAATGGAAAAACCGATCATGATGCCCAAAACACCACCAATAGACGTCATTAGAACCGTTTGTATCATGAATTGCATGAAAATGTCTCTCCGCCTGGCACCAACAGCCAAACGAATCCCGATTTCACGCGTACGCTCCTGGATGGTTGCAAGCATGATATTCATGATCACGATACCACCCACCATGAGAGAGATGGAAGCCACAAGAAAGAAAATGACCTGGAAGATCATGCTGTTTTTTTTCATTTGTTCCATCTCTTCCTGGGCTGCTTCTACCGTAAAAATCGGTTTCCCAGCGCGAAGATTGAGGAGGAGCGCTTCCAACTTCTGACGAATTTCCGTGGCTGATTGCGGGTTGGGTGCTTTCACGCTGAAACTTTCTATTTCGTCCGTACCTGTAACCTTATGAATCATCGTACTCAATGGAATAAATGCCTGGTAATTCAGGTATTCCAGCATATTACCGCCGCCGAATCCACCCCCAGGCTGCTTGAATATACGCTCTTTCATGATTCCGATCACACGCAGTTGCAGGTTACCCATCGTAACATATTGACCAATTGCTTCCCTGGCTCCGAACAATTTATCCTTCAAGGCTGTCCCTAGGACAATGACATCATTACTATAATCCTCATCATACTTGGATATGAACCTTCCCTGATCAGCATCCCATTCTTCTGCAATGGTAAAGTCAGGCAGTACACCGATTAACTGTGCATTGTAAGATTTGTCCACATGTTTGAATTTCTTGTAATCCTGCAGTTGTGGGTTGAAGGCAGTAACTTCGGGAATCTTCGTATGGATGAAATTCAATTCTCTGAGAGTGAGAAATCGTTTCCCAACATTCTGCTCATCATAGTTCCAATTGCGTTGAACATCGATCTTCGTTAATCCACCTCGTTCTGACATCCAGGCAAGAGTGCTTTTATTCACCCCATTCACGATTGCAAGAACAACAATAATGGACATGGTACCCAAAATGATACCAAGTATCGTGACAAAACTCCTGATCTTTCGTGACCAGAAGTCTGTAAAACCGATGACCAGTGACTCTTTAAGAGAGATTGCCATCGACTATCTTTCCATCAATGATCTTAATGATTCTGTTAGCCGATTGAGATACAACATGGTCGTGCGTGACCATGATGATCGTATGTCCTGCCTTGTGAAGGTCTGAGAAAATGTTCAAAATATCGGAACCAGCCTGGCTATCCAAATTACCGGTAGGTTCATCGGCAAGAACTATGGAGGGATGGTTGACTATGGCACGTGCAATTGCCACACGTTGCCTTTGTCCACCTGACAGCTCAGAAGGTTTATGATTGAGCCTGTCACCTAATCCGACTGATTCAAGAACCTCAATCGCTCTTCTTTTTCTTTTGGTACGACCGATTCCAGCGTACATGAGAGGAAGTTCGACGTTCAATAGGATATTCATGTGAGGCAAGAGGTTGAAAGTCTGAAATACAAAACCGATCTTTTCATTACGCACTGCTGCCAGTTCAGATTTTGTTAATTGACTGACTTCCTGTTCGGCTAATATATAAGTACCATCCGTTGGTTTATCGAGACACCCGAGGATATGCATAAGTGTGCTTTTCCCAGAACCCGAAGGTCCCATGATGGCAACGAATTCGCCCTGCTCGATTGACATATCAATGCCATTCAGAGCCATTACCGATACTTTCCCCATGTCGTATTCTTTCTTAAGATTGCTGGTTTGGATAATATTCATGCCGCATCCTTATTGATTCTTAAAGTCCCAGCGAGCTCCCTGTCCTTTCCCGACCCGAATACTCCTGTTCCTTAGGAAATTCATGATATTATTTATCGGATAATTATTCTCAACAAGGAACAAATCCCTCGTTTTGAATTGCGGGTCAAGTTCTTTAGTATATAGTTTTTTATCCAGCAAGATAAGAGAGTTGTTTCCATACTTATCCATTTCGGAAATATCGGCAGAATCCATCTGCACATAGGATAGATTCATGGTTTTGAAGAGGAAGAGCGAATCGGACAGAACATTGAAATACGTACTGTCGTCAGGGCTTGCCACAAGCAGTATCTTCGTTTCCGGATCAGCGGGATCCATGATCCTTGATTCCTTCAGTACCTTCTGCTCATGGAAATGTGTGTAGATGTTCCATCCGCCCTGACCAACAAACCAGACCGCGATCAGGATGGCGGCGATACGGGCATAATGCTTCATCTTTCCAAGAGAAGCCAGCATCCCTGTGAAAGCCAGGGGAAGCAGGAACAGCGTTGTGCCAACAAAGAATCCCATGAATAGCATGATCCCGTTGAAAATCCCTGCCAAATCAACTGCCTTGGATACCGCAATCAGGAAGGAAGGACAAAAGTTAATCCCTGTCAAAACCCCCATCAGGAAAGCGCTTTTTGTCAGCTTCAAATAGAATGGGATGGGACAATGCTTTTCCTGTTTTGAGGTTCGCACACTCGTCATGATCAGGAAAAAAGAAAGAAGAATATAGGCAATACCTGTGTAGAGAGACCTGTCGATCTCAGCTATTTGGGCTCCAAGCCATCCGGCTATAGCACCAAAAGCCAGGTATGAAAAGAATCTTCCAAAAGAAATTTCCATCACCTTCCAGAAATTCTCTTTCAGGTTTCTCTTTTCCGTCGCAAGATAGGGCAAGTATATCGGGGTGCAGGTCAAAAGGCAGATAGTGCCTGTGGACAGACCCAATAGAAAACCTTCGATAAGAGTTTTTAAAATCATATTACGAAATCAAAATACTAATTTCGCACCCAGGGTAATCAGGTGCTGATTTGATGACGAAATGCCCTTGGCATTGATTGTACTGAACAGGTCAGACACATAGACCAACTGCCATGGAGTGAAGTAATAATTAAAGCCGATTCCAGCTTCATTCTCATGACGTACATCCTTGAGATCATGGGATTCATAGACATACGTGGGAGAATATTTATCATTCACATTCACATATAGATTCTGAATGACAGGATAATTGAATTCAGCAAAGGCAACCGATGTCTTCTGTTCGGGGCTGTATTTCCCTCCACAAATGACATAGGCATCACCATTGATATCATTATTCAGGGAATAACGAGCCTGTACCCTGAGGGCATTCGATATCAACAGCATGCTCTGCTCATCTTCAGAATAGACAGTGCGGTTGATATAGGATAGGAAAGCTGTGAAGTTATTCCCTATCCGATGTGTATAACGCATCTGGCTCGTGAAATAGTTATCCTTCTCATTTGAATACGCATGTGAGTTCATCCTATCATATTGGACGCTTGCATCCAGCATATGGAAGAAATCGAATTTGTTCTCAAAAGCAAGGGCAAGCCCGTATTGGGTCATATTGTAATAACTGTCAGTATTATCATTTTTTGAACTGAGATTCATCAGTAAGTAGAAATGCGGTAATGTGTTGATCTTGGACTGTACTGTCATAAAATACTCTTGTCTCTCAGTGTTATTCTGGTTGAGTACTCCAAGAGTATCCCAAAAAGCAAGATTATAATTGGATATGCGCACTCTACCACCAAGGTCGAATGACCCGATGACAGTATTCAGTTTCCCTTGTGTATAGACATCCTGAATCAACTCCGGTCTGTGTGCACCATTTTCGGGAGCCCAGAATGGCAGGGATGGATTGCTCTTGATAAAAATGTAATTGGGATTAGTCCTATCGCTTGCAAACCACTGATTGCGATATTGGATCTTTCCATAGACTTCATTATCCGAGTATTCCAGTTTCCCCTGGAAGCGATTGTAAGTACCGGATACTCTCCAGTTCTTATAGAATGATGCTGGTACGGAAAGGCTGGTCATCATTCTGTGCGGATTCTGGTCTTCCCAATAGAAATCTGTCTGGAAAAAGGCAGATAGTGCCTTTGTTATGGCAACTTCAGCCTGGTGCATCGTTGAAGCGCTCCAGGTTCCGCCTTCACTTTCTCCGGAATCATCTTCCTTCGCATTTGAATTTCCGTTACCTGAAGAAAGCAGGTATTGTAAGCTACTATCATTCCACTGGTAAACAACGCCCTGCAAGCATGTGCTGAGCAGGAGTATCGCCACGCCGAACAGGATCGGCTTCATCAATAAACTGCATCTTTTGGACATACTCTCACACACCTTCCGCATTGCGTACATTTTGTCTGGTCAATGATTGCCTTACCATCAATATCGAAGTCAATTGCATCGGATGGGCAAATCTGCAGGCATCTACCGCAGCTCATGCAGGATTGCTTATCGATGTTGTATTCAGTAGCGGTTACTTTCTTACATCCAAAAACAAAGAGAATTGCAACGAACAATAGTATCAGAAGCATGAATTTCATTGTTCGATTCATTTCTTCTCCCTTATTGCATTATAGGTGCAGCCCTTGATACATAACTTGCAATCGATGCACTTATCCTGGTCAATGACAGATTTCCCGTCCACGATCTTCACTGCATCCACCGGGCATATCTTAACACAATCACCACAACCCACACATTGATATGGATCGGTAATTGGTTTGAAGCGTACCGCAGCGAATATTAATGAAGAAATGAAGACTAAAAGAATAAGAATATAAATTGTTTTCTTCATAGTCATCTCACTTTGATTATTTGTTACATACCATTATGTGTATCAGATTAGATACATAACGGGAAAGATTAACCGCCCCGCTGTTTCAAAATGTGTGTTTCCTGATTCTATGGTACGATTCTTCTTTTTCTTACTTCAATGGATGAATTGCTTTAACCGGGCAACCTTTGAAGTTCTTACCATTCCCGTTCTCGCAAATACCGCAGCTTATACATTTCGAAGGATCAGTAACAGCCTTTCCCTTCACCATCGTAATTGCATTCGTTGGGCAATTCTGAGCACAAAGAGTTGTACCAATACATATAGCGGGATTGGAGGCATATGTCTTTTGGTCATTTGTTATTACGTAGGGAGTGCCTAATTCACTCCTGATCATAACCTTTTGATTGGCTTTTTGAATTGTGGAAACCAGCAATTTCCCATCGGAATAATAACCACTTACATTGAGTGTATCGTTATTGGATAAGGCAAGTCCGCGTTTCTCAAGATACTCTTCCGGTGCAGTGTATAAAATGACTTTCACGGAATCAGTCTGAAGAGTATACAGACTATCGGTTCTATTCAATATCCCCCTGATGGTTGTGAATTTACCCGATTTTACGATTTGCTGTTCCTTGCTTCCAGCATCCTGTGCCGCCATCATGAATGCTGCCATCAAACCCAAAAGGCACAGATATATCAATGTCTTTTTCCAATACATCAGAGTTCCTCCACTCACCCTGGAGGATGAGTTATTGCCTGATTTGAAGTTTTAATGAAATGAATATTAATCAATATTGTCAAACAAAAAGTAATCAGCGAGTACTTAAATGCATGAAAGACAGCCTAACTAATATTAATATTCTTGAATAATTCTTTCCTTTCCTTCCAATCCGGAAGCACTTTATTCACTTCCAGGTAGAAGTCTTTTCCGTGATTGAACTGCTTCAAATGGCAGAGTTCATGCACAATGACATAATCGATCGCCTCAATGGGTGCCTTGATGAGCTCTTTATTAAACGTTATGATACCTGTTCTTGAACAACTCCCCCATCTGCTCTTCATCTTTCTAAAAACGAATTCTATGCTGTTATGCCACTTTTCTGGTATGAATTGATTGATATAATACCATGTACGCTGTGAAACATATTCAGTTGTGTTCTCAGCATACCATTCATGAAGTTCCCTTTTCACTATTTCCTGATTCGTTGGATCCGGAACTTCAATATCAATGAACGGTGCTTCAAGCCTTACTTGTGCATGCTTCCCCTGGTGAATGCGAATTTCATATTCAACTCCCAGGAATAAGTGCTTCTCACCATTCACATACTGAAATGGAGGTCTTCCCTGGTTTCGAATCAGCCTTGCCTCGTACTTATCGATTATCCATTTGATCTTTATTTCAATCAAACAGATTATCTGCTTCCTATTAATTCTCTTGGGAGCTTTTATGATCAATTTGGGAGAATCATCAAAGGAAAGATAAACATTCTTAATATCACGGAGTTGGATTTCAATCGGTATCGAATGATTATCATATTTGATAAGCATCCCATCAGATCCTGTTTCAATCTTATATTTCTTTGTCGTTTGATTTTCTGCCTTTATCGTATTTTTCGAATCCGGTTCCTGTCTTTTCCTGCGAACAAACTTCAAGCCTGTCCACTCTCTATTCACAGAGCATATCTTATAATCAACAAGATCGTTTGCCAAGCCAAACTTTCGTACCATGACTTCATTCATGTAGGGTTCATGGCTGGATTGTTTCTTTCTCCATATGATCCATATTCCACCCTTCCCTATCATAGTCGCAATCTGATCATATTGCGTCGTCATATGCTCTTCAGAGGCAAGAAACCATAGAATCAGGTCATTTGATTCATCATAATCTTCAATTATATTCAGATCATCAATATCCGTTAGAAGTGACACAAAGCCTTCAGGGGTATTGATGGAAACGATTCTCATTCCCGGTTTGATTCCCAACTTCTTGGAAAGAGGAACATTCTTATATGCCTCGAATACGGATTGCGGGACCACAGGATTCTCATTCACAATGTCGATGATGGTCGCCAACTGATAACGTACTTCCTCGTAACTCAGATAAAATGCATCCGGAAGTATATCCCTTATCTTTTGGACTTCTTCTTCTTTACCCCCCAAAAAAACGAGCGGTAAAAACCTGGAAGGTTTGTATTTTCTGAGGTAGATTCCCAAATCCCTTCCCGTGGAAGGAGCACAGAAAAGATCGATTGCGATAGCCCTACAACCTGAATCTATCGTTCTTTTCAAGGATACAGGCTCAATTTCGGTTATGTTGTCCAACTCCATGCCCAATGCCTGGATAAGATTCGAAAAAAGACGAGTGAGATCCTCATCTTTACAAATATAGAGTATCTTGTTCATATTTTTCATAAATTCATTACATGAATATTTCATATCTATGCAAGAAATAATTCTTTGTTTTATTTTTTTGATTGACATTTATTAGGAAATTTTTATACTCAAAATAATTAAGGAGTGTGGATAGTGGCTGAGATTCAAGAACAGATATTATCCTATTTCAAAAAGACACAGACAATCGATTTAGCAACCTGTGATGGTGTACAACCTCGCGTTAGACCTATGACCATGGTTTGCCATCAACAGCGTTTCTTCCTTGCCACAGGCTCTTCCGATGCAAAAACAAAACAGGTTAAACAGAATCCCTTTGCCGAAATTCTTCTTCCCTTGCATACGGAGCACAACAGTGGCTACATACGGATTTCGGGAAAACTGCAATTTGTCTGTGATCAGGCTTTGCGTAAGGAAATTGCAGATATCTCAGGTTATATTTATGATTATTGGCAAGATTCAACGAATCCAGACTATATATTATTTGAATTTCTCCCAATTGAAGCCCAACTTCTACTTCCGGGAGAGATGATATCAACGAACATAATCTGGAACACTCATACAGGGGAGTAATGTATGCAAAAACCAGGTACCATGAAAACGAGTGAAATTTCCATCAAGAAAATCTACCAGGAGGCTCATATGAATATTCTTGTTGATTTGATCATGATCGTGATCCTTTTCAGTGTTGCCATCATCATGTTGGGTATGGGGGGTATCAACACCCATTTGATCGCAATGATCGTAATCGCCATGATTGTCTTTATCATGTACTTTGGTATTATTTCAAGGCTTGATGCAATTATCAAGAAAGATAAAGAAAAATAATCCTATCAATTAGATGATTCATTACATACTCTTTGCTAATGAAGTCCCACTATCATTAGAAAGTGTTTGTTCCCCTCATATTCTACTTGGAATTATCATCACTTCACCCCTGTGAGCAGGAGTGATCAAGGGGTGATCCTGTGGTCATGGTCGGATGATATTCGTAGACATATTCGACCTTGAAATGAGATCATTTACTATTCTATAGCCATTTGTTACGTCTGAAGATACCAAGCATCATGAAGACAAGTACGATCATAACACCCCAAACGTAATAATAAGCATGTGGGTTTTTAAATTCCGGCATATTGGGAAAGTTCATACCATATACACCCACGATGAACGTGAGGGGAATAAAGATCGTGGATATGACCGTTAAAACCTTCATCACTGCATTCATTCTGTTGCTGATGCTGCTGAGATAAGTTTCATGCAAGCTGTTCATGATCTCCCGATAGACTTCCAGGTTCTCACTCAAACGCAATACATGATCATGAACATCTGAGAAGTATATTTCCTTCATGGTATCCTGTTCGATACTGTCACTTCGAAGCAGCCTTGCGACAACATCACGCAATGGAACAACACACTTGCGCATTTGAATGATAGAACGTTTTAATTTATACATATCCTGTAGATTGAGTTGCTTTTCATCGATGACCATCTCATCAAATTCATCTATATTATCCTCTATGAAATCGGTGATATCAAAAAACCTGTCCACCAACATATCGAAGATCAAATACAACAGATAGTCATTTCCCATTTTTTCCAAGCGGGTTTTTTCCAGTTCAATCCTGGATCTAATCGGAACAAAAAGGTCATTCTTCCTGTTTTCCTGGAACGTGATGATATACTGATCCCCTACAATCATGCTCAATTGGGAATAATTGATATCCTCCATTTCCTGGACCACATCAGCAGTTTTCAAAGAGAAGAAGAGATAATTCTCATATTCCTCCATCTTTGTTCTCTGCTGTGTATTCATGATATCTTCCATCGAAAGGGGATGAAGAGAGAGGGCTCGACCAATTCCGTTAATAACCTCTCTGTCAAAGACACCTGCAACATCGATCCATGTGATGGCTGAGGAGGATTTTAAAGGAAAACAGTCTTCCACGCTGACATTTTCTCTGAAACGAATATCCTGATCAATATAAGTCATCTCATAGATACTGATTGGTTGATCGACTGGTTTACCAATATGAATGAGTGAACCTGATGGAAGACCTGTCTTTTGTGATAAGGGACTTTTCATATCCTTCTTATGAACGATGTGCCTGTTTTTTCTCTTTTTCATGACACCCTCATATTACGCTTTATTATCCTATTTTCGCATTCAAACCCTTGATTCAATGCAGAATCACTTCTTTATTGTAAAGAAATCTTTTTGTTATCCATTTCTATGCGTCTTATCATAACGAATTAGTAGAAAGTTGAAATTTTACTTGAAATAAACTAACATACTCCTATAAAAGGAAATTGAACATAGGATTTCCTTGCATGAGAGAAAGAAAATCCCATAAATCGTGTATGGAGATGAGTATGAAAAAGTTATTCCTGCTTCTGCTGATTATCCTTTTTTCGATATCATGGGTGAATGCCGCAGTGAAAAAGTCCCCAGTTAAAACAAAGGAAAAAGCAAAGAAACATGGATTGAATATCCGATATTATTTAACGGATATGAACCACAATCCCACTGTAAATTTCATTACCGGTGAAAGTTACTATGTATATTTATCCATTCAAAATACGACTCAGGATTCAATAATATATCAGAAACCTGGTGATTCAGAGCATCTGTTTCATTACATTGCACTGAAGAGTTTGACGGAAGACATGAACCCTCGCTTTAATAATCAGAATGAGAGTTTACAGATTCCGATATACGCAACCAAAGATACCGTTCTGATTTCCCAGGGTGTAATTGACGATTATCAACAGATTCAGTTCTTCAAACCCGGATTCTATACAATTCAAATCATGCCGAATGTTATATTCCCTGATAAATACAAGAATGATTGGGGAAAACTGGAATTCGAGATTGAATGCCATGAAAATCCCGACCAGGTTGAATCTGATCCTTTCAAGGATATCCTCAATTCTGATCAACTTGCTCCCTTGATTGAAGAAATCGAGAAACTACCTGAACTTCAGAACAATGGCAATTGATGGTCTTTTAATAAATAAATTTTAAATGAAAAAGGGCGACTGAACAGTCGCCCTTTCTTTATTTATTGTTTCATTTCTTAACTGGCAAAACTTCGGTACTGGCAACAACTCTATAGAATTTGAGCATGGGTGCACTGCCAAGTGATATTGAATATTCACTACTGGTGGTGGTTGCCAATAGGGAGAAAGATCCATCCGGTGAATCTGCCTGATACACCTTATATGAATGAGCCATGGGAACATCATCCCAATTCAGCAAAATGCTTGTTTCTGTTAAAGAGATACCAAAACTAAGAGGTGTCTGCAAGTTAATAACATCACCTACATTCACTCTGTAATATTGCCCTGAGTTATTATCCACAAGAACAGGTCCGTTATAATCTGTTGCATCGACATAAAAATCGACATAATCACCATTGTTAATGTCTTCACCGTTTGTCAGGGCTGTGCGCCAATATGCGTAGTTCTCATAATTATTATCCCAAGCAAACGCTTTGGTAATCCATGAACCGTTGTTTACTCGATATCGCAGATTTGCGCCGTAATAGGAATTCGCCAGAAAATCAGGGGGTGTCAACTGAACTTCAAATAGCAGATTGCTTCCATTTGCCACACTTTCCCCAGGATTGAAATTCGTATAAACGGACGACGACTGTGGCATGAATTGAATCCCTACAAGGTCGGTTGGCATCACATTATTGAAGAAATCCACTGGTAACGTCTGTGTGGTATATGTATCATCAACAAGGAAAATTCGCTGAATACCATAGTAGAATTCCCATTCTTGTCCATTCATGTATTTATACTGCCGTGTATAATCCGCACCGGCAGGGAATGTATAGCTGGCTGAATAAATTCCATCCAGATTTGCATCATACATGCGAATCCTATTGGTACCCCAGTCAGTAAAATCACCTGCCAGATATATGGAATCTGTGTGAGCAACAAATCTCATGTCGACGCTGAAATTAACTGTCACCTGCTGAGACAGAGTTGCTGATCTCAATGAGACATGATAATTGGAGCCATTATTATTATCTATGAGAACAGGACCATTATAATCTGTAGCCGTAACATAGAAGGTGATGTTATCTCCAGCCACGATGTCGGTTCCATTCCTCATGGTATAGCGCCAATAGGAGTTGCCCTGGTAATTATTATCCCAGGCAAAGTCAGATTCCTGCCAATCCCCTGAATTCTTCTTATAAACCAGTGTTGCCCTATGATGAGAATTATCGAGTGAATCAGCAGGCGATAATCTTACTTCAAAATAGAGATAACTGTTACCAGGCATGGACACGCCATTATCGAAATTAGTGAATTCAGATTGCGAATCCTGCAGGAATTGAACGGATTGCAATTCGCTGGTCGCATTCATGTTGAAATATGCCATATCCAGTAATTGTGTCGGATTGGAATCATCAACAGTAAATGCCCGATTATCAAGTCCTACAAATTCCCATGTCGTACCGTTAATGAATTTATACTGGTGATCATAAATCGAATCTATCGGAAAATTGATCGTCACAGTATAGATTAGATCATGATCCGGATCAGTCATTTGAACCTTGTTTGTCGCCCAATTCGTGAAATCACCAGCAACAAACACACTATCAGCCGGAGAAACATAACTCATATTCACACGGAAAGTGACAGCAACCTGCTGTTCAATACCAATCTGATGAATATGAACTGAGTAATTTGACCCCCCATTATTGTCTGTTAGGGTTGGTCCATTATAATCAGTTGCTGTGATATAGAATCGCAGTGTATCATTCGGATTGAAATCCACTCCGTTATTCAATGCCAAACGCCAATAGGAGGAGCCTCCCGCATTATGATCATAAGCGAGGAATCGGGTATTCCAAGTTGTATTATTCAACGAATAATGCAGTAGTGCACTGTGTGTTGAAATATTAAGTGAATCATTCGGAGTCAGCTTCACTTCAAGGCGTAAATTATCATGGCTGGCAATCTCTCCCCCATTCACGAAATTCGTATATGATGACATCGTTGATGGCATAAACTGAACAGCAGTTAATTCAGTGGGTACAAAATAACTCACAATCACTGAATCTGTAACTGCAGATGTTCCGGATGGTGAAGTATACACCGTGCTGACAGCGTATGCGTATCGATGACCGTTTGCAACAGTCAGATCATCGTATGAAAGGTTCGAAGTATTGGTAAGCAGGGCATTGTTCCGATAGATATTATAACTGGATATTGCACGTGATTGAGGTGCATTCCATGATAATCGAATACCGGAAGTAATGATCTGCGCACTCAGGTTCGTCGGTGGAGAGAACACACCGGTGCTGGATGAATAAGTCGAGTTCGTAGCCATATTGTAATAGAATATCGTTTCATGAGTACCATCGGAGGTAAATGCGAAATTCACTCCGGAAGTACTCTGATCCCATGTTTTGTTGAGAGCGATCTTATATTGGTAGCTACCTGATGGAACCAATACTTGAAGCCGCCAAATTCCATCATTATCCGAATCATTCATCACACCATGAGAATCACTTGTGCTCCAGTCAGTACCTCCAAGTTCTGAAAGGAAATCTCCAGCTACCTGGGGTGCATAATGTGTTACATATTCATCTCCACTCTTTGCACCGATGTTCAGACCGCAATTCGCATAGAAAGTGACCGTCTGTGCGGTAGTCAGGGTAATCGACTGGTTATTCGTTGGCCAGTCATTGCCCCAACTGTCACTTTCCGATACCTTGTACTCGTGAGTCCCAACGCCCAGGGCGATGGCAACCTTCCAGACACCATTATCCTGCAAAACGAGATCATACGTGTGATTTGAGGGAGTCCAACTATTCATGGTTCCTACAATATGAGGAATATTGACCCATGATGCAGTTGCTGTATTATAATCGGTATCCGTGATGTTTCCGCTGATATCCTTCACGCCATTGACTTGAACGGTTACAGTAGAACCAGCAGTAATATTGGAATCAACTGTCAGCACCACTTTCTTCCCAAAATACAGTTTTGCAGATGTGACATGATAAGAGCTTCCCAAAGCATAATTGGAAATGGTCTCGGCTGAAGTCTGATCAAGAACCTCACTGAATATGACTTGTATCTTCCTGGTTCCGATAATACTTGCTGAAGATACCGAAGGACCGATCAGATCAACTGTCTGAGAGGCAAGTGTATTCAATTCTGAAACCTGTGTACCGCTTGGAGAACTTGTATATCCTGCGTATAGCCTGAAGGCAAAGATACCATTACCAGAAATCTGGTCACCTTCCACTAATGTGCCTTCAAACTGACCCTGGTGGCTGCCTCCTGCTGAACCAAGGATGTACGCCACAGAAGCACCCGAAGTTGAATTGCGGTATCCCGCATAGGAAGCGGAAGAACCATACAATCTCTGTAAGTGTCCCTTCCCGCTCCAAAGGATATCGAGAATATCGGGTGACCAGCCTGATTTGATATAACCAGTGGAACCAAAGAAATTATAGGAACAATCAAGGTAGTTCTTTCCCGTTTCAAGTTTGATGACTTTCTTCACTCCCACTTGATCGAGTGTCGCTTGTACGACAGTACCGCTTGATTGCTGGATTGAAATGTTATAGATCGAACCCTGCATATTGGGGGATACATCAGACAAAGCAGCAAAGTGGTTGCATGATGAAGTCTCGTTATAATCACCATCCGTCTCTGCCCAGTATGCCATATCGGAGCCTACCATTGAATATGCGTTCCCGTATCCGTCCTTGTAGAATAACCAGTTTGCTTTACCACCAATACCCTCGAATACGGCAAAAACCTTATCATTATGCATGACAAGTTCGCTTCCTCCATCATGATCGATGTCATTGAAATAGGCAGCCGTTGTAGTCGTGTATTGTCCGGCAGCCCAGCGAGCTGCTTCTGCATAAACATTTGCATTTTTAATGTGAGATGAATATCTGTGAATCCAATCCGATACTCCCGCATCATGCCATCCCGTCTCATGCAGGTTGATCATCAAGATGTACCAGCCAATCTGGGAAAGAGAGTTATTCGGAGCAGTCATGAGATTATTGTATGCATCATTCCATATATAGCCATAATTCCACTTCGGACTATGAAAATCGGAATGTGATTGTGTTGCTGCCCAATCAGGATACCACGAGTTATTACTACCCCCATATCCTCCAGTTCCACCCAGCAAACCGTAATTACCCGGGGTGATTTCAATTCCCTGTCCATTAAAATTGGCATTCGATAAAGCTGTATCCAGTTTCCATCCCTGAACTGCTGGGTAATTATCATGGCACCACCACACCACATTTTCATAATTATCAAGAAAGAAGGTATTGTTGTGTTGGTTCATCTCTGATGCAACTTCCCAGTCAGTTCCATAGACGGTTAAACCATACATGCCAGTATTCCAAATCATGTTTTTTGCACCGCTGGCATCATACATCATTTTCCCCACAAAATCACCGTTAATTGGAATCACACGCAGATTGATGCCCATGCCATTGTTCATCCAATGTATCTTTGAATTCGAATATCCACTGCAATGGGGCCAGTCATCGAGAATCACGGCTTCAACACCATGCTGTCTCCAATTATCACCGATCCAGTCAATCACTCCATTATTCGGATAGCGATTTGGATCAAGCCATACCCTTTCAGGTACCCAGGCTACTTTCGGATCATAGTTATAAAGATAACGTACCATGTCCGATTCAGTATGAACAGCCCAGTTATTCATATTGTCATTAACGAAGGGCATAATATGCTGCCCCAAAGCAGACGTAAGCATGCATGCTTTCCCTTGGGAAGCCATCGTCTTGAGCCATGTATTGAAATCGGGGTTATGCCATTGTGCTGCAGGCATTAACGTACCGGATAAGTGAAAATTGCCTGGAACATTTGTGGCATCATGAACCTGAAGTATTTCATCAAATCCACTTGTATCCTGCGGATATTGCCCATAGAAAACATCTGTATAGGTTAAACCTTGATTCCCGTGATGGACAAATGCACAATTTCCACCGCCATCACGTGTTCCTCCGGATTTCTGCAGTTCGTCAATAATCTTACCGGTGGCATCTTTGACTGTAATGGTATAGTCCATTTCATCAGCCTTTGTAGGGGATAGAAATGGAAAAGACATCTCCAGCATATTGTTTTCCGGGGTTCTCACCAGGGAATAAGCAGAATTACGAAAAACCTTATCCGTTAGAGATACTTCCTGAATAATTTCTATATCTCTGTTCTTTGTATTTACCGCTTTCACAGATAATATCAGATACCTATCAGAATAGTTATCGTTCACAAATCGATTGTGTTTGCGAACGCACATATCATCAAATGTGAGGCGAAGATTCAGAATACCTGCTTCCTTTCTCACAAAAAGCGATGAAATATCTCCAGTTTGCCCGTTTGTATCACCAATCGAGTCTGCACCAACAAAGTCTTCAAATTTCCAATTCTTTGGATTGCCTGTAAATTCCATAGCTGTCATACATGCGATCAGTATGGAAAAGACCAAAATAAAAGCCCACTTTTTCATAACCACCTCGTATGATATTCGCCGATTTCTTAGTTCTTATACTTTACGTAACATATACATATCTTTTTATTTGGCAACTAATTTTATCTGTTTCTCCGTTCAAATTCCAACAACCATTCCTTACGCCATAGCTCACCGCCGTAGCCTGTCATGCTGCCATCTGCGCCGATGACCCGATGACAAGGAATGATGATACTAATTGGATTGTGATGATTTGCCTGCCCCACAGCCCTGCTTGCCTTGGGATTACCAATATTCGCTGCTAATTCACCGTAAGTAATCGTATATCCATATGGAATATTGAGCAGTTCGTTCCATACTTTCATGCGAAAGTAAGTTCTATTCAAGATGAGAGGAAGATCAAAATGCTTCCTTTTACCATGGAAGTATTCACTCAGCTCTTGTGCAGTTCTCTTTAACAAAGGTGTATCTTCTGATGCAAATTGCGGTTCTATATCATGAAATATAAGATGGCTAACGGCATCTTCTGTCTCGCTGATTTCCAGCCATCCAATCGGAGATTCATACTTTAAACGATACATATATGCTCCTTCCTGTTTAGACGAAAAAGGGGAGCACATAGGCTCCCCTTTCTTATGATAATTGTCACGTTATGAAATAACGCGTTTCTTTTCCTTGATACGACCTGCTTTACCTTTTGCGTCTCTGAGATAGAACAGCTTGGCTCTTCTAACATGTCCATAACGTACTACCTCAAGTTTGTCTATCAGAGGAGAATGCTGCGGAAAGATTCTCTCAACTCCGACTCCGTCACTGATCTTACGAACCGTAAAAGTCTTGGAAATACCCATTCCACGCTTTTGGATGACGACACCCTGGAATACTTGGATACGCTCTTTCGCGCCTTCCTTGATCTTGTAGTGAACTTTCACTGTATCACCAACACGGTATTCAGGTAAATCTGTCCTGAGTTCGTCTTTTCCTACGGTTTGAATGATGTCCATGGTTCCTCCTTGTATTCTACGG
>Ga0116171_10001971_pt1 | contig 19910 bp, 19 predicted proteins | sample AD_JPNHW2_MetaG_FD_89798 | JGI IMG/M metagenome (GOLD analysis project Ga0116171, IMG submission 89798) | Active sludge microbial communities of municipal wastewater-treating anaerobic digesters from Japan - AD_JPNHW2_MetaG | ecosystem: Engineered > Bioreactor > Anaerobic > Digestate | place... | reverse complement strand
CATGCCGTGGTATGCAATTACTTCAAAGTTCCCCCTCCGGGGAAAATGCAGGAGATATTGACACAGTATGTCGATAAACATCTTTGGGATGATTATTGATGAAGATGTTTATTTTGTGTACAATACAAACCGTGATGTCCAGATAAAACAGTGGTTTTAAATCGCAGGGATACAAGGAATGCTAAAAGAGAGACATAAACTTATATTGCGTATGTTGATAGTGATAGATGCCGTAGTCCTTACGGCGTCATTTTTTGTCGCTTATTATCTAAGAATGCATTTTCACGATTATTACGGTTGGGATCTTTTGCCGGGTGAAAACGTCGTTTCCGGGAGCGGTATAGCCCCTGACTATAAACGGATACTTTTTCCGTTCATTTTTGTATGGTGTTGGATGCTTTATCTCAATGGAGTGTATCGTTCTTTCAGGGGAAGGCGTTTTTCGGATGTTTTCTGGGATATCGTGCAGTCTACATGTTTCAGTGCCGGGATATTCGGTGCTATCACGTTCTTTTTAAAGATACAGCATATGAGCCGTTTGTTCATAATGATATTCCTGATAGTTGGCATGCTGGCGCTTCTTATAGAGAAATGGTCGATTGTCGCGGCATCCAGGTACATGAGGAAAACCGGACGTAATTATAGACAATTGCTTTTGGTGGGTACGGGGCCAAGAATGGGTAAATTCATCGATCTTATAAACAAACATCCTGAATGGGGATTAAAAATAGTAGGGTTGGTAGATGATGATAGTCAAAAGGTCGGAAAAGAATTTTTCGGTGTTAACGTGATAGGATTACTGGACGATATATCGCGGATATTGAGAGAAAATGTCATCGATGAGGTTGTGTTTATAATACCTCGCGGTTGGCTCGACAAAGCTCAGGAAAGCATTACCGATTGTGAGATACAGGGGGTCAAAACCAGTCTGGCCGTGGATTTTTTCAATCTGAAGATCGCGCGTATCAAACAAACCGATATAGTGGGTTTTCCACTTCTGACATTCGAGACGATAGTGCCGAATGAATGGGAGCTTTTTTTAAAGAGAGCATTCGATGCTTTTGTGTCGCTGTCGGCGCTGATCATACTTTCACCGTTGATGATAGTTGTAGCCGTTCTTGTAAAGTTTACGTCGGAAGGGCCTGTTTTTTATGCGCAGAAAAGAGTGGGGCTACACGGGCGGCAGTTTACTTTATTCAAATTCAGGTCCATGTATAAAGACGCGGATAAACGGCTTGAGGAAATACGACATTTGAATGAGATGGACGGCCCGGTTTTCAAGGTCAAGAACGACCCGCGCATAACCCCGATCGGGAAATTTATGCGCAAGACAAGTATCGATGAATTGCCGCAGCTCTATAACGTGCTTTTAGGGGATATGAGCGTGATAGGCCCGCGTCCGCCTCTTCAGGAAGAAGTGAAGAAATATGAGTCCTGGCAGGTTAGGCGCTTAAGCATGAGGCCAGGACTTACGTGTCTGTGGCAGATCAGCGGACGCAATGAGATAAGCTTTGAGAAGTGGATGGAACTGGATCTACAGTACATAGATAATTGGTCGTTATGGCGGGATATCGAGATCATGATAAAGACCGTTCCGGCGGTCTTGTTCGCTAAAGGGGCTAGGTAGACGCAACGGATGTTGGGCAATGATTTTAAGGTAAGCAATACCTTTAAAAAATCTTGATAAAATTTTAATAGTTGTGATATAATACGCAATCACTAACTGCCCGCATAGCTCAGCTGGTAGAGCAGCTGACTCTTAATCAGTTGGTCCAAGGTTCGAATCCTTGTGCGGGTACCAGGATATTATTGATATTAATTGTAGTATAGACTGTCGTGGCGGGCGGGTGTAGCTCAGTTGGTAGAGCATCACGTTGCCAACGTGATTGTCGTCGGTTCAAGTCCGATCACCCGCTCCATTGATTCCACATATTTTCAATTTCGTGCTAAATCTACTACAGGGGTGGTACTATGAAGATCAGGGAATTACTTCAGTCCGGCGCGGTGACGGTCAAACTTGAAGCGAAAGAAAAGAATGATGTTCTGTCCGATCTGGTGGACCTTCTTATAGATTCCGGCGGGGTGAAAAAAGCCGACAAAGAATCTATAATCAAAAAGCTGAAGGAACGCGAGACTCTGGGGTCCACAGGGATAGGTAAAGGGGTCGGTATTCCACATGCGAAATTCGCATCCCTTAAAAAAATGGTCGGAGCCATGGGGATATCGAAGGAAGGTGTAGACTTCAAATCCTTGGACGGAGAACCGACGTATATTTTCTTTCTCCTGATAGCTCCAGGGGAAACACCCGGTCCACACTTGAAAGCTTTGGCGAAGATATCGCGTCTCCTCGATGATAAGTTCGTGAGGGACAGGCTTCGTTCCGCAAAGACCAATCAGGACGTAATAAAGATACTAGAGGAAGAAGAAGAGAAAAAGGCGCTCTAATCGAGGCCTTTTCCAACTCATAGGGCGAATGCTCGGCATATAATATAGCGGTGGGTAAAAACTTTTTAAGGTTCTGCTAAAATGAAAAATTTAAAATGGCTATATCCGGGGATGCTGATAAAACGGTGGATATCTCTGGGCGTTTTTGGCATAGTTATGGTTTCGATGGGTTTTGTGATTGTAATATCGCGCTATAGCTCCGAAAATAAAGCCATTGCCGGGCTTATCATTATCATCGGGATGATGGCAATGATATATGCCGTAAAAAGAATAATAAAATCTCTCATGATGGTAGTAGCTCCGCAAGATGGGAATGCCCTTGTTGAAAGGATCTTTGAGAAAAGAATACTGGAGAAAGGTCCGAATCTAGTTACGATAGGTGGAGGAACCGGACTTTCCACTTTGCTGACGGGTTTAAAATACAGAACAAGCAATATTACGGCGATAGTAACGGTTGCAGATGACGGAGGATCTTCAGGAAGGCTTCGTGAAGAGTTTGACGTTCTTCCTCCGGGCGATATCAGGAACTGTCTTGTGGCGCTTTCGGCTTCCGAGGATCTTTTGGGCGCTCTTTTTCAGTTTAGATTCAAAGAAGGGAAAGAGCTTCACGGCCATAATTTCGGGAATTTATTTATTACTGCGTTATCTCAGGTAACGGGAGATTTTGCACAGGCGATAAGAGAGTCAAGCAAGGTTTTGGCAATACGCGGGAGAGTATATCCTGCGACGCTTGCGAATGTGCAGCTTGCGGCGCGTCGCGCGAATGGAAAAGAAATTGTCGGGGAAAGCAAGATACGGTTGGATGCCGGAAGCCCTATCGAGCGGTTGCATTTGGTACCGAACGATTGTAAAGCGACGCCCGAGGCATTGGAAGCTATCCGCCAGGCTGACGCGATCATTCTGGGGCCCGGAAGTTTATATACCAGTGTTATGCCGAATTTGCTTATAAAAGAGATTCGCGAGGAATTATCAAAATCTAAAGCTGTAAAAATATATGTGTGTAACGTGATGACAGAGCATGGTGAGACGGATGATTATTCCGTGGGTAATCATGTCAGGGCGATGATCGAGCATGCCGGTTCTGATGTGATAGATTATTGTATCGGGAATATAACGGCTATCCCGGAGAATTTGGTAGCGAAGTACAAAACGGAAAACCAGTACCCAGTCAGAATAGATGATGAGGATGCTATGTGGTTCAAACAGGAGAATATTGAGTTGGTCAGGGCGCATATCGCCAGTATTAAGGAATTTGTTCGGCATGATCCGGAGAAATTAACCGAAGCCATATTCAATATTCTTGAGGCTTCAAAGAGGTGACAGACAGGGATCGTTCAGTATGAAACAGGTGCAGAAAGAGATCACGGTAAAAAATAAAATGGGGCTTCATGCCAGGCCCGCGGCTGTTTTTGTTCAGGTGGCCAATAAATTTATCAGTGAGATAAAAATAATAAAAGATGACCAGGAAGTTAACGGTAAATCGATAATGGGCATATTGATGCTAGCGGCTGAGCGTGGTGCAAAATTGACGATAATCGCAAAAGGCGATGATGCGGAAGAAGCTATGGCCAGGCTGTGCGAACTGCTTGACCGGGATTCAGATATCGATGTAGTAAAATCATAGGGGATGAAGTGGAAGAGAAAAAAGCGAAACAACCTAAAAAACAGCTTCAGATCAAAGGCATACCGGCTGCGCCGGGCATTGTGATCGGGAAAGCGTATGTTTTTGGTTCAGACGATCTTCATCCCGTTGAACGTAAAATATCCCCGGAAGAGATCCCCGTAGAAATAGCGAAGTTTGAGAAAGTTCTTGCCGAAACCAAAAAAGAAATAATGAAAATAGAAAAAAAGATATCGCACGAGATGGGTGTAGAACATGGGAAGATATTTAACGCTCATCTTTTGGTGCTTGAAGATCCGGTGCTGGTAGAAGAAGTCGTGACACGCATACACAAGAAAAGAAAAAATATAGAGTCTATATTTGCCGAGGTTTTGGCTAAATATATCAATGTATTATCTGACGTAAAAGATGAGTATATTAGGGACAGAATAAGTGATATCGCAGATGTAGGAAAGAGGATACTCCGTAATCTGATGGGGACCGAAAATAAAAATCTGGAAGATCTCGGTGAGAAGTCTATTGTAGTGGCATATGACCTGTCTCCTTCGGATACGGCGATGATGCATAAAGGCAGGGTTATAGGTTTTGTTACCGATATCGGAGGCCGCACGTCGCATACAGCTATTATGGCTAAGTCGCTTGAGATTCCGGCCGTAGTCGGTCTGGAGAATATCACGGATGTTGTCCAGAATGGCGATACTATCGTTCTTGACGGTATACACGGCATAGTGGTAGTCAATCCTACGGCCAAGGTCATTGAAAAATATGAAAAAGATAAGAAAAAATATGAAACGATAGAACGCGAACTTATTGAGTTGAAAACGCTTGATAGCGTGACTTTGGACGGCAAACGCGTGGTTCTTGCGGGAAATATTGAACTTCCGGAAGACGTTGTAAGCGTTGTCTCGCATGGCGCCGAAGGTATAGGTCTTTACAGAACTGAATATTTTTATATGAACCGTCGTGATCTGCCGAACGAGGAAGAGCAATTTAACGCGTATCGATCCGTCGCGCAGAGGATCAAACCTAATTCTGTTGTTGTTCGTACGCTGGACCTCGGTGGCGATAAGTTTTTGTCACAGCTGGAAGTGCCGCGTGAAATGAACCCGTTTTTAGGGTGGAGGGCTATACGGTTTTGTCTTGCGCGACAAGATGTTTTCAAAACCCAACTTAGGGCTATATTGCGCGCGTCGGTGTATGGTAATCTCAAACTTATGTATCCGTTGATATCGGGCGTGGAGGAAATGAGAAAGGCGAACGGAGTGCTGGAAGAGGTAAAGACGGAACTAAGAAAAAAGAATATTCCTTTCAACGAAGACATAAAGGTCGGGGCGATGATAGAAGTGCCTTCCGCCGCGATAACCAGTCATATTCTTGCCCAGGAAGCTGATTTCTTCTCTATCGGAACGAATGATTTGATACAGTATTCGTTGGCGGTAGACAGGGTGAATGAAAAAATAGCGTATTTATATGAGCCTACGCATCCGGCGGTTTTGAGCCTGCTGAAGATGATAATCGATAACGGGCATAAAGCCGGTATCTCTGTTGCGCTCTGCGGCGAGATGGCCGCAGATATTTCTATGGTAACTATTCTTCTGGGGCTTGGACTGGATGAGTTCAGCGCTTCTCCTATCGCTATCCCTGAGATCAAAAAGATCGTAAGATCGGTCAGATTTTCTCAGGCAAGGGAGATAGCGGAAGAGGTTCTTTTGATGCAAACCGGGAAAGAAGTGAAGAAATATGCGCACCAAAAGCTTTTAGAACTTGTGCCTGATCTGGCCGGAGAGATATCGGTAGACTAATTTAAGTTTTATATAAGATCATTAGGGAGAAAAGATGAAGGGATTGATACTTGCCGCAGGATATGGGACGCGTTTGTATCCGCTTACGATAAATAAGCCAAAACCCATGTTAGAAGTCGGCGGTAAAACTATTATGGAACGGCATTTGAACAAGCTTGCCGCGGTTAAGGATTGTACGGGTGTTTACATCGTTACGAATAATAGGTTTTACGAAGGGATCAATGACTGGATAAAAAAATATTCTTTTCGTATGCCGGTAGAGATAATCAACGATAAGACCACATCAAATGATGACAGGCTCGGCGCAATAGGCGATATAAATCTTGTGATGAACGAGGGACGGGATATCAGGGAAGACGTGCTTATTATGGCCGGGGACAATCTTTTCGAGTTCGATATAAATGATTTTATAAATTTTTCTAAAAAGAAAGAACATCTTTGTGTAGCGTTATATGATGTGAAAAGTATAGAATTGGCAAAAAAGTACGGTATTGTGCATCTTGATAATGGAAACAAAGTAACGGAGTTTCAGGAAAAACCGAGTGAACCTCGGTCGACTTTGGCATCCACAGGAATATATTATTTGCATAAAACCTGTTTAGGATGTATAAAAGAATACATGTCCACGGGTAAATCCAAGGATGCCCCGGGGAATTTTGTAAAATGGATGTCGGAAACCAAAGGTGTTTATGGTTATGTTTTCGATAACGGGTGGTACGATATCGGGGATATAGCCTCGCTTGAAAAAGCGGATAAGGAATACCGGACAAAGAATCTGTAAAACGAAAAGATAGAATAAATACAAGGAAGGATGAAAAATGAGCGAAAAATTCTTATTCACATCAGAAAGTGTTACCGAGGGGCATCCGGATAAGGTTTGCGATCAGATATCCGATGCGGTGCTTGATGCGATTCTTGAAAAAGATCCCACAGGTCGTGTAGCTTGTGAAACTATGGTTACGACCGGTCTTGCTGTAGTAGTGGGAGAAGTGACAACGTCATGTTATGTCGAGATCCCAAAGATAGTGCGCAAGACTATAAAGGAGATAGGATATACGGACGCTGCGTATGGATTTGACTATCTTACCTGCGGAGTTATGACCTCGATACAGGGGCAGTCTCCCGATATTGCGATGGGGGTCGATACAGGCGGGGCAGGGGACCAGGGGATGATGTTCGGATACGCCACAAACGAAACAAAAGAGCTTATGCCTATGCCGATAGCTTTGGCGCATGCCCTTACCCGACAGCTTGCTAAAGTAAGGAAGGATGATGTGCTAAGTTATTTAAGACCGGATGGGAAGAGCCAGGTTACGATAGAGTATATAGACGGAAAACCACACAGAGTAGAAGCCGTGGTTGTAAGTGCGCATCATGACCGTAAAGTAAAAATGAAAGATATGCATGCGGATATAAAGAAAGTTGTTATCGATAATATTATCCCGAAAAACCTTATGGATAAAAATACAAAAATATTCATAAATCCTACAGGGCGATTCGAAGTTGGCGGGCCGCAGGGGGATAGCGGAGTTACAGGAAGAAAGATTATCGTCGATACTTACGGCGGAGCGGCCAGTCACGGCGGCGGCGCGTTCAGCGGTAAGGATCCTACAAAGGTGGACCGTTCGGCTTCCTATATGGCCAGATATGTGGCGAAAAATGTGGTCGCCGCGGGGATCGCGGATAAGTGTGAGATACAGATAGCTTATGCTATCGGTGTAGCCGATCCGGTGAGCGTTATGGTAAATACGTATGGTACGGGTAAGATAGCTGACTTGAAACTGGTGAAGATCATCAGAGACAGCTTTGATCTGACGCCGAGCGGGATAATAGAAACGTTGAAGCTGCGAAGACCGATCTATAAAAAAACAGCCGCATACGGACACTTTGGGAGAAATGAAGAAGGCTTTACATGGGAAGAAACTAATATGGCGGATACTCTCAAGAAAAAAGCGAAATAACGAAAGAATATTAAGGAGTGAAATGAGCAAATACGACATAAAAGATATTAAACTTGCCAATGCAGGTAAATTGCGTATCGAATGGGCCGCAAAGAACATGCCGGTTATTGGTCTGATAACAGAACGGTTTAGTAAAGAGAAACCTCTTAAAGGACTGCGGCTGGGGGCATGTCTGCATGTTACGACTGAAACAGCGAATCTTGTTATTGCATTGAAGGCTGGAGGTGCTGACGTCAGGTTATGTGCGTCTAATCCTCTGAGTACGCAGGACGATGTAGCTGCGAGTTTAGTCAAGAATAACGGGATCCCGGTCTATGCGATCAAAGGTGAGGATAATAAGACATACTACAAGCATATAAACAGTATCCTCGATTTTAAACCGCATATAACGATGGACGACGGTGCTGATCTGGTCTCGGAGATACATTCAAAAAGAACGGATCTTATAAAAGATATTGTCGGCGGTACGGAAGAGACTACTACGGGCGTCATAAGGCTGAAGAGCCTCGAAGCGAACAAACTGCTGAAGTTCCCGATAATAGCCGTGAACGACGCACAGACGAAACATTTTTTTGACAATAGATACGGTACGGGCCAGTCCACGGTAGACGGGATAATACGCGCGACGAATTATCTTATCGCGGGTAGTACGTTTGTGGTCGTCGGTTACGGTTGGTGCGGCCGCGGTGTTGCCATGAGGGCGCGAGGCATGGGCGCCAAAGTTGTCGTGACAGAGATCGATGCGCTTAAGGCGATAGAAGCCGTTCTCGACGGTTTTGATGTTATGCCGATGAAACAAGCCGCGAGGATAGGGGATATTTTCGTCACGCTTACGGGCGATATCAATGTTGTCAGGCCCGAACATTTCAAGATAATGAAAAGCGGGGCGATAGTCTGTAATTCCGGACATTTTAATGTTGAGATCGATATTGAAGGGCTTAAAAAAATGTCGACATCTGTAAGAGGGATGCGTCCTTTTGTCGAGGAATATTCGCTTAAAGGTGGCAAAAAGATCGTTATATTGGGTGAAGGACGTTTGATAAATCTGGCCGCGGCGGAAGGACATCCGGCCATGGTGATGGATATGAGTTTTGCGAACCAAGCGCTTTCGGCTGAGTATCTAGTTAAGAATAGTCGGAAGTTGTCCAAAAAAGTATATGCCGTACCGGCGGATATTGATTCGTTGATAGCGACGCTTAAACTTCGGTCGATGGGTATAAGTATAGATAAACTCACACCGGAACAGAAGAGATATCTGTCAAGTTGGGAAATGGGCACTTAGTCGGGCATCCCTTCCTGGCCGGTATTTATGAATCCATGCGAAGATCTTAACAATGAGAATAATTAACAGGTATCTTTTAAAGGAACTTGGCGGGCCTTTTTTCGTTTCCCTAGGCGTATCGACTTTTATTCTTGCTGCAGGTAATATTATGCAGATAGCCGATATGGTTATGAATAAAGGGGTCGAGTTTGATCAGATAGTTAAGATCTTCCTGTTTTTCCTGCCGTATGTTCTTACTTTTACTATCCCGATATCCGTTCTTTCCGCCATACTGCTCGGATTCGGGAGGCTTTCCGGCGATAATGAGGTGATGGCGTTAAGGACGAACGGCATGAGCATGAATGTCCTGATATGGCCGATAATCATATGTGGTTTCATAATCAGCCTGGTAAATGTCCCTCTTAACGACAAAATACTGCCTCAATCCGAGTTCGCCGCGAGAAAACTGATGAAACAGATCGGGGTGAAACATCCGGCGGCTATGCTGGAACCGGGGATGTTCATAAAGGGATTTAAGGATTATATAGTCTTTATCCATTCGATAAAAGGAAACTCTCTGGATAATATCCGTATTTATCAGCCGAATGACCAGGGCCCGACAAGGACAATAATAGCTTCGAGGGGAGAAATAATATCAAAACCCGAAGATAACGTGATAAAACTGAAATTGTATGATGGGACAGCCGATGAGATAGTGCCTGAAAAACCGGATGAGTTCTATAAAATAGAATTTCAGGAATATCAGGTGACATTGAACGTTGACGAAAATATGGAAGCGAAGACAATAGAGAAAAAGGCGAGGGAAAAAAGTATCAGGGAATTGTTGACGGATATCGAAAAGAATAAAAAGAACGTCGGAAGCGATATCCCGCTCAAGATAGAGATACATAAAAAGATCGCGTTGGCTTTTTCGAATCTAGTTTTCGTTCTTGTGGGGATACCGTTGGCGATAACTACGCACAGGCGGGAAAAATTTATTGGATTCGGGCTTGCGATGGTGCTGTTTCTGGCTTATTGGGGAATAATGCTTGGAGGCATTGCTTTCGCGATAAGGGGAATGGTCGCGCCGTGGATAGGCGTGTGGTCGGCTAATATATTTCTTTCATTGATAGCCGTGTTCCTGCTTTTCAAAATAGCGAAAAAATAATGCGTATAATAGAAAAATATATATTGAGAAGTTATCTGGTATCCGTGGTGTTCTGTCTCCTTCTTCTTGTCGTGGTGGGAGTGGTGGGAGATATACTGGGATTTTTAGACGATATATTTAAGAACAATATTCCTCTGGACAGTATACTCAAGTTCTATTTGTATTTCGCGCCGTTCGCGTTCGTTAATATGGTGCCGTTTTCATGTCTTTTGGCGGCGGTTTTTGTCTTTAATAATCTCAGTAAAAACCATGAGATATCGGCCATCATAACCAGCGGGATAAGCCTTTGGGATCTTATGAAACCGGTACTTGTGGCGACTTTTATGATATGTCTTATAACTTTTATCGTTAACGAAACTGTAGTGCCGGCGTCTATGGAAAAAGCTAATCGCATACGCCAGGAAAAGCTGGAATCATCTGACGAAAAACAGCAGGTGATAAAGAATATGGCCGTATACGGTAAAGGCGACCAGATCATATTTGCCAAAGAGTACAGTAAAGCCGATAAACGGATGGACAGCGTGATAATACATAAACAGAATAAGTCTCAGGTTGTTGTTCAAAAAATAAACGCGAGAACCGTAAAGTGGCGCGATGACGGATATTGGCTTGGAAAGGATGTCTTGGTTTTCAATCTGGCTGATAACGGGGATTTCAGTCTTGATCCGCAGTATTACGAGACGCGTAAAATGCCGATATTGGAAAAGCCCGGGGATTTTGCCAATGCACAGTGGGATCCTAAGATGATGAGTTACCGTAAGCTGAAAGCTTACATAAAGATCCTTGGGCATAATTCCCCCACTACGGTACGAAGATTTTTGGTGGATCTCCATTATAAATTAGCTTTTCCTTTCGCGGCGCTTGTTATTATCCTGGTGGGGATACCTTTCAGCATCACGACAGGACGTGTTAATACCCTTGTTTGTATGGCTAAAGGGATATTCGCCGCGATGACTTATTTGCCGGTTATGGCTATATGTCTGGCTTTAGGTAAAGGCGGGAGTTTGCCCCCGGCTCTCTCCGCGTGGGCGGCAATAATCATTTTTTCAGTCTTCGGTATTTTTCTTGTCAATAAGAAGGGATGATCATAGGGTGGTTAGAAAGATCGGGCTATTGTAAACCCGGTAACGCTAGCGCCACCGGAGTTGTATAGTATCTGCGTGCATGTTTTTATAGTGGTCCCTGTCGTTACGACATCATCTATCAGTAAAATGTGCTTTCCCGATATTTTATCCGCGTGGTAGATCCCAAACGATTCTTTGAGATTGTTTAGCCTTTCTTTTCTTGAAAGTTCCGCCTGAGGTATTGTGTTTATGCGTTTAAACAACAGATGTTCTCGGAATTCGGCTTTTGGGAAATATTGAAGTACGGCTTTTGCTATCAAGACGACATGGTCTGCGGTTCTTTTTTTTCTGCGTATCGGATGTGAGGGGACAGGGATGATTATGTCGATGGTTCTTTCTCTTAGCCCCCCGGAGGATATGCCGAAATAGGTATCTACAATTTTTCTGATAGGTGAGATCAGCCCGGTTTTGCCACGATATTTTATTTGTCGTATGCATTCGCGTGTGACCCCGGCGTATGAACGACAGGACCATATTTTCAAAAAGTCGTCAATTTGGAAAGAATGCTTAAGGTAGGGCTCCGATGATAACTTTTTGCAACAATCCGAACACATGTTCGCCGCGGTGTTTATCATTCGGGTGCCGCACAGCGGACATCCAGAAGGGAATATCAGGTTTAATATTCCGTATAGTGAAGACGAGATGTTATTTATCATAATACCCATGATATTATAGACAAAATTCAACGTGATTTTCGTTCAAATTATTTAATATTTTCTTGCTTTTATACGGGGGTACGTTACAATGAAATAATATTGTGGAGGTTTTTAAGAATGAATATCTTTAGGGATAAAGGCATGGCGCGTGATATGGCGCTTTTTATAATACGAATGGCGCTGGGTGTTATTTTTGTGGCACATGGTGCGCAGAAACTTTTCGGGATGTTCGGCGGTATCGGGCTTGAAGGGACCACGAAGATGATGGAAGGACTGGGATTTGTACATCCCTTTCGTATGGCGCTAGTATGGTCGTTATTGGAGTTTGTGGGTGGGGCGGCCCTGATATTAGGTTTTCTGTCCAGGTACGCTGCAGGGTTTTTGACTGTTCTTATGATTGTTAGCATATGGAAGATCAATCTGGCTTACGGTTTTTTTGTCCAGAACGGCGGTTATGAATATAGTATGCTGATAATAGGGTCGTGTCTGTTAATAATATTAATGGGTAGCGGTAGCTGGTCTATCTGGGATGCCTAGATCGAGATATTGCTTGAACGATTTTTTTGATTTTGATAGAATACGGAAAAAGAAAGAGAGGTGTTGGAAATGAAAGTAAAAGTAGATCAGGATGTTTGTATCGGGTGTGGACTTTGCGCGCAGGTTGCTCCGGATGTTTTCGAAATGCAGGGTGACAAAGCGTCGGTAGTCGCAGGGGTTTCGGCGGATAAGGCCGAAGATGCCAAGAATGCCGCGGAACAGTGTCCGGTAACGGCGATAACAGTCGCATAAGTGCAGATTTATGCTTTGGGGTATGTGTGCCCGGGCATCAGGAGATAGAATCATTAAATGATAGAACAACGACCCCTCTTTTTGAGCTTTCTTTTATGTAAAGCGCTCTTTAAGAGGGGTTGTCGTTTTCTGAGGGTGTGATATGAGAAAAAAGATCCATAATGGTGAAAAACGTGCGGGATTCGCAAAGAGACAAATGTTGTCCCGCGGTATATTCGTTTTATTGTTTGTCGCAGTGTTTGCGGTTGTTTTTATCATTAATGGGCTGAGGACAACCCCGATATTGATGTACCATTCGGTCTGCGGGATATCCGAAAGTAGCATGGATGTCTCGTATGAGAATTTTGTAAAACAAATAGAATATCTTAATAAGGCCGGATATAGAGCGATTTCTCTGGATGAACTGATAAATGAGATAAAACAAGGTCACAGGTTTCTGCCGAAGACGGTTGTTATAACATTTGACGATGGATTTGAAGATAATTTCACGAAGGCTTTTCCTGCTCTTGCCAAATATGGGATGACCGCGACTATTTTTCTAATAACAAATGATATCGGAAAGAAAAACGGGTATTTGAATTGGGAACAGGTTGAAGTTATGGCCCGAAACGGCATTGATTTTGGCGGACATACACGTAATCATGTATACTTACCTTCTGTTAAGGAAGAGAATGTTCTTATCGACGAGATTGCAGGGTGTAAAAAGGATATAGAAGGACATATCGGTCGGGCAGTTGATTTTTTTTGTTATCCACTGGGTGCGTTTGACGAAAGAGTCAAAAATGCCGTAAGCGCAAGCGGATATCGAGGAGCCGTTACTACTCATCGGAGTATAAATAAACGGAATAAAGACTTATATGCTCTTAATCGTATAAAAGTTTCGGATTCGGACATGAACAAGCCTTTTCACTTTGAGGTTAAGTTATCCGGTTTTTATAATGTTTTCAGAAAAGCGCATTAGGCCGTCGGCCTGAAAGGCGGGGCAATGAAAACTGCCGTAACTCTTGATACGCAGTATCTTAACGGTTTTGTGGACGAACGTGATATTGAGTCGATATCGCCGGAGATTATGAGGGCACATGATACCGTTAAGAACGGAACCGGTGCCGGAAAAGATTTTCTGGGCTGGCTTGATCTTCCTTCGAGAATGCAGAATAGCTTGGCCGATATAAAAGACTGTGCCGCATCGCTAAGATCGGTTTCAGATGTGCTGATAGTCATAGGGATAGGCGGGTCATATTTGGGCGCGAAAGCCGCTATCATGATGTTGACGCCGCCGTTTAAACCATACCGCGTGATATTTGCCGGTCACAATATGGCATGTGACTATATTAGCTCCCTTTGTGAGCTTATCGGTGAGAAAAATGTCTGTGTCAATGTCATTTCAAAATCCGGGACTACTACCGAACCTGCCATAGCGTTCAGACTGATCGAGAGCGCGATGAGAAAAAAATATAAAAGCGAGGAACTTAAAAAAAGGATAGTATGCACTACGGATGCCAGGAAGGGGGCTCTTAGAAAAATGGCTGAAGAGAACGGATACAGGACCTTTGTTATACCGGATGATGTTGGCGGGCGGTTTTCGGTTCTTACTCCGGTGGGACTTTTGCCGGTCGCGTACACGGGCATCGATATCACCGGTTTGATCGACGGGGCGATTGACGCCAGTCTGGATTTTTCAGAACCTGATATGGTAAAAAATCTGTCATATAGATATGCCGCGTATCGTAATATACTCTATCGTCGCGGAAAAAATGTGGAAATACTTTCAAATTTTGACCCGTGTCTGCATTTTGTCGCGGAATGGTGGAAGCAGCTTTTCGGTGAAAGTGAAGGGAAAGGGAAAAAGGGGATATTTCCCGCCGCCTGCGATTTTACGACTGATCTCCATTCGATGGGCCAGTGGATACAGGACGGGACACGGAATATATTCGAGACGTTTATTACAGTCAAAAATTTCCCGAAAGATGCTGTTATCCCTGTGATGGACAGGGATCTGGACGAATTGAATTATCTTGCCGGAAAAAAAGTATCGTTTGTTAACGATCAGGCGTATAAGGCCACCGCCGCGGCACATTTTGAGGGTGGGGTGCCAAACATGACCATAGGGGTTCCGGATAAAACGGCGTATTCTCTGGGCAGTCTCCTGTATTTTTTTGAGAAAGCAGTGGCTGTCTCCGCTTATACTATGGGGGTTAATCCTTTTGATCAACCCGGCGTAGAATCGTATAAAAATAAAATGTTCAAGTTGCTCGGTAAACCCGGCTCGGTTTGATCCGGGGAGAAGGAAAAGATGCCTCTTCAGTTCTCATTTTTCACGGTAGCGTCCGCCGTCCTCAAACTTTTTGTCATGATGGGACTCGGCTATTTTTTATTTTATAAAAAGATAGTCGATGATCGTTTTGTGGACGCGTTGAGCCTTTTGCTGATAAGGGTTTTGTTCCCTTGTCTAATAATGGCTAAAACCGTTACACATTTCAATTTTTCAGAATATAGTTTGTGGTGGCTTATGCCGGTCCTGGCGGTGTTTTTCTCTCTGATAGGCATGGCGATAAGCGCAATCTCACTTAAATTCCTGCCGAACATAGCATATAAACGTGAATATATGGTTTCGGTCGGTTTTCAGAACGCCGGTTATCTGGCGATGAATCTTATAGTATTTCTGTTCACCGGCGACGCGGCGGATACTCTTCTGGTATATACGTTTCTTTTTATTGTCGGATTCAATATGCTGATGTGGTCCCTTGTCCCGCTTTTTCTTAAAGGCAGTCTTCGGGAACATTTTAACTGGAAAATACTTTTTAATCCGCCCGTTGTTGCGACTCTTTTTTCGATAATTTGGGTAATGATATTCGGGGAGGGGCACATGCCGGATATAATTCTTGATCCTTTGAAACAAATAGGTAATTCAGCTTTTCCCGTGGCTATGCTGACGCTTGGCGCATATATGTGTCGTTATCAGGCGCATGATCCGCAGCATAACAGCCCTGTGATAACATCAGCCGTTATTAAACTTATGATATTTCCGCTTTTGGTATTCTGTTTGTTGTTTTTTATCCCGGCTGACGGGGTATTGCGGTTTTTTCTTTTGTTGCAGGCGATATTGCCGACTTCGGTATCGCTTGTCGTGATCGGCGCGTATACAGGCGCGGATAATCGTTTTCTGAGCAGTGTAATATTTTATTGTCATTTATTTTCTATCCTTACGATGCCGTTCTGGCTTGGACTGTATAATTTATTTTTAAAATAATAATATTACTTTCGTCGTGTAACTTGACTATGCCTTATTATTAAGGTAATTTTTTTACGGGATCTAAAATCCGGGAAGGAACAAGTTATATGCTGCTAGGGGTTTTGTTTATAATAGCCGGTGTTCTTATCGCTGTTTATCCGCCGCTTTTATCCTTTGTTGTGGCTTTTATGCTGATAGCCGCCGGAGTGATAATCATAGGGATTAGCCGTAGGTGCAAACGAGTGTCACGTCAGTATAATGATCCGTTTGTGGATTTTTTTATGAAGATATGATCTGTCCGACAATGCGGATTTTTGTATCATAAAGAGACCGATTTGGAGGGGATATGGCAATAAGGGAATTAAAATCCGCCGAGCTTAAACAAGTGTGTGATCCTGAAATCTTTCCGTTCAAGACCACGGCGGATTATGATCTGGGGCATGAACCGTTCCATCAGGAACGGGGCGTGACGTCTTTGGGATTCGGCCTTAGCGTAAAATCGGAAGGGTATAATATCTTTGTGTGCGGTCCGGCCGGAACGGGAAGGAATACCCAGGTGAAAAAGTCGGTGTATGAAATAGCCGCTAAGGATAGGACGCCGGATGATTGGTTGTACGTATATAATTTTGTGCATGAAGACGAACCGGTCGCGATAAGTCTCCCGGCCGGTAGGGGGAAGATATTAAAAAAAGAAATAGACGAAATGATGAACGAGCTCAAGATCGAGATCCCTAAGGCGTTCGAGAGCGAAGATTACGAGAAGAGAAAACATTCACTTCTTAAAGAATATAAACAAAAACGTGATGATACCCTCCAAGAAATCGAGAATAAGGCGTTTGAGGAAGGATTTATGCTGAAACAGACGGCGACCGGCGCTATTCTTGTCCCGCGCATCAAGGATCGTCCGATGAAGACCGAGGAATACGAACAGCTTTCCGAGGAAGATCGTGAGAAGATCGAACGTAAAAAATCAGAACTGCATGTAAAGATCGAGCAGGTCCTGACCGAAGTCAGGATAATGGAAAAGGACGCAAAAAATCGTATTAAACAACTTGAGAAGGAAGTCGCCCTTTTTTCCGTTAAGCATATAATAGACGATCTAAGGTACAAATACCGGGAATTCGAGAATATCATCGAACACCTGAATCGGGTTCAGGAAGACATCTTATCGAATATAGATGTCTTTAAGGAAGACGAAGAGGCGTCTACGGCGGCGTTATTTGGCCCGAAAGCTCCTGGAAAAGAAAGCGTGTTCAAAAGATATCAGGTTAATCTTCTTGTGGACCACAGCTATTCCGAGGGGGCGCCCGTTATAATCGAACCGAATCCGACATACTATAACCTGATCGGCAGGATAGAGTACGTCGCACAATTCGGTTCTATGGCTACGGATTTTACGATGATATCGCCCGGGGCATTGCATAAAGCCAACGGTGGATATTTGATACTGCAGGCGATGGACATTATTGCGACATTTATGGCTTGGGACGCGCTTAAACGCGTGATAAGGAATCATGAGATAAAGGTTGAAGATATAAACGAACAGTTCCGTCTGATCACGACCACAAGCCTTAAGCCAAAATCTATACCGTGCGATATGAAGATCATCATGGTGGGGCCGCCATGGCTGTATCAGATGCTGTATAAGTATGACGAAGATTTTAGGAAGATGTTCAAGGTAAAAGCTGATTTTGACGATGAGATGAACCGCGATGACGAAAAGATAAAAAAATATGCGGCGTTTATTAAAGTAAGATGTAAAGAGGAGAATCTCCGGCACTTTGAGAGGGAAGCGGTCGCGACGGTTGTTGAATATGGCGCGAGGCTGGCCGAAGACAAAGATAAACTGACGGCACAGTTTATGTATATAGCTGATATTATACGGGAAGCCAATTACTGGGCAGGAAAAGACCACGCCGAATATATTCGTACGGAACATGTGGTACAGGCCATACAGGAGAAGTATTATAGGTCAAATCTGATAGAAGAGAAGATGAGCGAGCTTATCGATAAAAATATCCTTATGATAGACGTTGAGGGGGAAAAGGTCGGGCAGATAAACGGATTGGCTGTTTATGATACCGGCGGTTATATGTTCGGGAAACCTTCCAGAATCACCGTAACGACGTTCATGGGGAAAAGTGGTGTTGTAGATATTGAACGGCAGGTCAAGATGGGCGGGAATATACACTCTAAAGGGGTTCTGATACTTAGCGGATATCTTGGTGAAAAATTCGCACAGAAATTTCCTCTTAACCTGAGCGCGAATATATGTTTCGAACAGTCGTATGACGGAATAGATGGGGATTCGGCGTCGAGTACGGAGGCATATTGTATACTTTCGTCGCTTTCGGGTGTGCCGCTTAAACAGTACATAGCCGTGACAGGATCGATGAACCAGCATGGTGATGTGCAGCCTATAGGCGGGGTGAACGAGAAGATCGAAGGTTTTTACCATGTATGTAAACTGAAAGGATTGAACGGTAAACAGGGGGTTGTTATCCCTAAGGCCAATTTGAGGCACCTTATGCTGAAAGATGAGGTTATAAACGCGGTTAAAAACGGAAAATTTCATATATGGGCCGTTACAAATATTGGAGAAGGGATAGAGATACTTACCGGCAAGAAAGCGGGCGAGATGAATAAAAAAGGTGAGTATCCGGCGGGGACGATAAATTACCTTGTATCCAAGAAGTTGAAAGAGTATGACGAAGCGTCAAACGGGAAAAAGGGAAAAGATAAGAAAAAGAAGAACAGTAAAAAATCAAAATAAAGGAAATAACATGAAAAAACTATTTTCGGTGTTTTTTATCGCATTGTTCATAGCGACACTTTTTCCTGTCAGTGGGGAATGTAAAGTGAAGGATAATCTTTACAATAGGACGCTGCATAATAAAGAGATAAAATTATTCGTCTCTGACGTGACAGATTCGACAAAAGAAAAAAAGGCGAGTGTGGCGGATATAAAGGCCGAGATATGCTCGGCGCTCTCGATGCGTGGTTCCGCTAATCTTAAGATCGCGAAGGCAGCTAATGAGGCCGACATGATAGTTGAGTGCGATGTTACTGAAAATATATGGACGGCGGACGACCCTATGGATTCTCCAAGTGCGGCTGGTATGATCATGGATGCCATGCGGGACGCGAGCTACGCGCGTATTCAGGCGACATTTATCGTTAAGGACGCTAAGACTGGAAATGTATTGTGGAGTGAACCGTTAAAGGCCACTTTAACGAAGGAAGAAATGTCGGAAAAAGACAGCGTGCCGCTTATCAGCGCGCGTCTTGCCAAGGTGTTCGTCATTAATTGTTTTGGACGCAGCAAAAGCAGCCCTCACAGCAAGTAGCGAAAATCTAAAAATATATACCGTCTATCTCTTAGATGTCGTGTGTCATCCTGCGCGTTTCGAGAAAAGCCCTGTTATTTTTGTTCTCCCGGCGTTCGACTCGCGTAGATGCGTAATTTACTTTTATCTATTGTGGGCTTTTCTCTCCAATGTTCGGATTTTCGCACGACATCTTCAACGCAATCCGCATCCGCATAATCCCCGAACGCTTTTGGTGTCCACCGTAACGATATATGCTCGTTCGGTTGACTTGGCGGAACGAGAAGCTCTGTCGTTCAGACGATTTCCTTCTTCGGAGAATTTTCTGACAATTTTGGCGCCTGCGGAACTCGCTTTAACGAGACATTCGTTCTTTGCCAGAACGTATGTCTCGTTAAAGCTCAGACAGTCCTCGGCGGCCTTGTCATTTACATTCCAAGTCTTCCCAAAATAGTCATAAAATTCTCCGGGAAATCGTATTCACTCCATCCCTTCTCGTTCCGCCAATTTAACTGAATGCGGGAT
>Ga0116171_10001969_pt1 | contig 19947 bp, 10 predicted proteins | sample AD_JPNHW2_MetaG_FD_89798 | JGI IMG/M metagenome (GOLD analysis project Ga0116171, IMG submission 89798) | Active sludge microbial communities of municipal wastewater-treating anaerobic digesters from Japan - AD_JPNHW2_MetaG | ecosystem: Engineered > Bioreactor > Anaerobic > Digestate | place... | reverse complement strand
ACACATAATCTGCTAACAATCTGTTTCTCCGTGCAGTATTTTCCGGCTCTGCCTTCACAACAGCCAGAAGACCGTCAAGAAACTGATTTGCCAACAAATCCAGTAATTCATTCTGAATACAGACGCCCGAATCATCCATATGGTTTTTTAGATGCTCTTTTGCCAATCGTGCCATCCTTTCTCTCGCTTCATCAAACCGCGTACCTTCGCTGCCTTCTATAAGAATCACGAATCTTCTGCTGAAATCGGGAATAACCATGGAGATGACATCTGAAAGACGGCCTTCATAACTGCCATTGTACTCATGATGTTCATGTTCCGTCATCATGGAAAGAAACCGCCGGTATTCCGAACCTACGACCTTTTCATATAAGGCCTCTTTATTCTGAAAATAGTTATAAAAATTACCTATACTGACTCCGGTCTTTGTGAGAATACGTCTTACAGAGGCATTCCTAAAGCCGTATTTATAAAATTCTTCTTCTGCCGTTCTTATCAGAGCATCCTCAATCTCCTGTTTTTTTATCTGCATAAAATAACACCCGTTCTTTATTGATGCAAATATATATATTTTCTGAATAATCCAATACTAAATTGATTCATAGCCCACCTGCTCTTTATCCATGGTGTTGGCTTTTCTTTCCAGCTGCCTGAGATCGAGCCTGACCGGTCCGCTAACAAACTCGGGGCAATTATAGGAATAGATCAGACGGTCATAAAATTGCTGCGGATTGCGTTGTGGAAGCATAAACGGTTTACCCGTGATCCCGTTGGAGGATACATGGGCAAAATAAGGATGTACAAAAAGTCCGTCACGTCTGCGGCTGGCAAAAACAACCCAGCGTGAATTGGAGCTCCAGCTATGATAACTTTCCACATCGTTGCTGTTGATAGCCTGCGGTATATGCCACTCCATGGTCTCCATATTGAGCAGGGCCAGATCGGCTTCCCGGTGATTGATGGGGAATGTTCCGTAATCCATAATAGAAAACATTATATACCTGCCGTCACAGGAAGGGACCGGCATGGCTATGCTTTTGCCCAGCGCAACGGCGTCTATCACGGTCTCTGTTTCCGTACCAAAAGTTCCATCCTGGGGATTAAACGAAATGCGGCATAAATTATATCTCAATTTTTTATAATCTGCCGGCATATTCATGGCCGGAGCCGAACAGAAGTACAACATGCGGCCGTCTGCGGAAAACACCGGATAGGTTTCGTGGTCCTCGGTAGTCAACAAGCCGCAGTTAAGCACCTTATTGTGTTGTACATCGTAGACCACAATGTCCGCCAGCCTATCAAACACTTCAACCCGGTCTTCGCGTGTCACATGGAAAGACTGAAAAGTACGGTTAATGGAAAACACAATATATTTTCCGGAAGGATGCCAGCAGGGATATGAGAAAGCCCCTGCCGTGGAATCTGTTTTGGTCTGGAGATACCTGAGCACTCCGTTTTGCTGCAGAATGGTTCCTCCTTTCTCTCCCCTCACATGCAGGACAAAAGAATCCGGACTGGCCTGCCTGAATGAATGACAGTTCACACAGGTCTGGGGAATAAGCGTATTCTCATATACAGGTTTCTGTCTGAAAGAAGAAAGCTCACGTTCATAAATGCCCATTTTGCTGTATACTTCATATCCCGGGGCAATATGCCTGAAAACAATCCCGTAATCTATGGAATCATCGCTTACATAAACCGGAAAAGGCCTGAAAACGATCCGTTTCCCGTTATGTCGCACAGATACCGTGATAAGCAGACTATCTCCTGAATTGGCCTTCAGCAGGGCGGACCATTTTTTTAAAGAGAAACGTATCGTTTTATCCCCCGAAGAACAACGCAACGTATCACCGTTGGTTCCGGCAACGACAGCCATAACTCTGTCTGCACCGCGTTCGGTAACATCAAAATTCAGAGGAGCTATATTAACCGGAACCGTCACCCCAATATAATCGGGAAATACAGAGGGATACCCGCAGGAAACCGTACCGTTCTCCGGGGATGGTTTGCAGGCAAGAGCCAGTAATAAAACAACAAAACCTGTAAAACATCTTCTCATGGCCTGGGATTTTTTGTGAAAAAGACATAATACCAATACGTATTACCGTATTCTTTTCTGAGGAGCTTAGCCGGATTGGACGACGCATATTGTGCATAGGATGCGGCGAATTTCCCAATTTGCGTTTGTATTTCTTCCGATATATTCCACGGAACCTGCCCGAAATTTTCGTGATGCTGTACCCAGTATAAAGCCAGAGCCTGCTGATATAACAAGGGGATGGGGCCGTTCAAAGAATCTGAAAAATTGTCAAATGCAGCAACAAAGCTTTCGAGATCGCGGGCCAGTAAAAGGTATGAGAACAGATAATCCCGGGCTGTCAGGTTCTGACTGTTTTGACTGCAAAGGATCCCCAGCATGGTATGCATTCCGTCCGGGCTGAACAGCATTTCATCGCGGTACCTGAACCGTCTGGCCTGACCCCAAACGGGATGTGTATCTATCCGCTCCCCGTTGCCCGCGAAGTTCTGAGCCTTTCCGGCCCATTGGGCATAAAACAAAGTCTGTCTGAGAAATTTCAGATAAAGGCCGGCCACCCCGTATTGCCCGTTAATGAGGTTTGTCTCGGCCAAACGTTTATAGCATCGGGCACTTTTTTGAAAATCGGGAATGGCTTCCATGGCATCGAACGTATAGCGTTGCGCCGAGTTGACCATTCCCAGATGGAAAAACACTTCCGAGGTGATAAGCGGCGAAACAAAGTCCCTCCGGTATGGAGGGAACAAGCCTTCCACACCTGTCTGAGTATAGCGGAAGAGGTCCTCTCCCATTTTCCCGGTTTTTGCCAGTGCCAGATTAACGGCCGATAACTCCAGGTCCGAAGCTGGCGCTTTGCTTCCTGCCAATTTCAATACCTTTTGCCAGTTTTCTGTTCTCACATGATAATCATAAGCAAATGCTCTCTCTTTATCCCGGTCGGTAAAAAAATATAATCCGGCAACAGCCACTGCACCAGTCATGGCGGCTCCCAAAACAGAGATAAGCAGCCGATTTTTTTTCTCTCTTCCGGCAGGAAATATAAGATATATCAATAGTACGGCAACAGGTACTGCCCAGGCAACATACTGAAAGTAAAACGGATAATAATAATACCTGTAATAATCAATACCCAGGATTAGTTTTGGCAGGGGATATTGTAGAAAAGAACTTGTAAGCAGAGGATATGAAAACGCCAGGGCCAAAGCTGCCAGAACATGCAGCAGCAGGTTAATTTTTCTGATCTTGTCCCGGTCCAGGGACCATTTGATGATAACCAGCATGACGGCATAAAGAATGGAAACGCCCCCCGCAATCCAGTACAGAAAAGGAAGAGTAAGAAAATAACAGAGCGTACGCCGTTGAGATGTGCCGTTGACGGGATACAGCGTTACCGCAATAAGAGTGATCAGGACAGAGACAACGGCCGCTATCATATAATTTTCATTCAGCAGCAATATCCAAAGCGAAACGGGCAACAGGTAAGATAAAGGGATCCATGCCGGTTTATTTTCCAGAGAAAGAAGAATTTTTTGAAAAACCTGTTGAACGGCAACAAGGAGTAAAGCAATGACAACGGCTCCCGCCCACGAATAATAAAAGAATTGTGTTAAAAACCGCGCCAGCCAGACCGCAATACCTCCGGGGCGTACCGCCAGTTCCAGAAAATAGTCAAAAGAAAACAGGAACAGTTGGTACTGTTCATGGAAATGAATATGAAACGGATAGCATAAAAGAAAAAACAAAAACACGGCTATCCCCAAAATCACCGGACCAATTCTGCGCATAAAACAAAGTTATTATTAATTTTGTTGACAGACAGAATCCTTGTTATGAAAAAAAACATTCTTTTCCTTTCTTTTCTTCTTGCAGCCGGCCTGTGGCAATACAGTTCTGCCTGCACCGTAATCATTGCCGGTAAAAAAGCCACGGCAGACGGCAGCGTACTAAATTCACATACAGATTGCGGACCCGATAACCGCATACGGATCATCCCGGGACGTACCTTCCCCAAAGGAAGTCTTGCGCCCGTATATTGGGGTCTGCTTGACAATATCCGCCCCGTTAATGATTTTGGGGAGATTCTGGGATATATACCTCAGGTTGAAAAAACCTTTACGTATTTCCATTCTGCCTATTCGCAAATAAATGAACACCAGCTGTGTATAGGAGAAAGTACCACAAATCAGAGACCTGAGCTCCAACTCACCAAAGGAGAAGGTGATCAGATCATGACCATAGAGCAGGCGCAGGCGTTTGCCCTGCAACGTTGCAAGACCGCCCGCCAGGCACTCGCATTCATTACCGGGCTTATGGAAGAATACGGATTTCTGCCTTCCTGCGGCGAAGATCCCGAACTCGTTACCCTGGCCGATCCCAATGAAGTCTGGGTACTTGAGTTTTTTTCCGTAGGAAAGGGCTGGAAAAAAGACAGCGGTAAACCGGGCTGTATCTGGGCCGCCCGAAGACTGCCCGACGACCACGTAGCCGTCATTTCCAATTGGAGCGTAATAGAGGAAATTGACCTGTCCAAACCGGACGAATATAAAGCCTCTTCAAACTATATGAGCGTTGCCGTTGAAAACGGCTGGTACGATCCCAACGGCACCATGCCGTTTATCTGGAGTAACGCCTACGCCGGCATTACCCCGCGTGAAGCCCATACACACCGGCAATGGTTGTTCAATGCGCTCTATAACCCCGGTCTGCCTGAACTGCCCCAGCGCTGGACGACCAATCCTTACCAAAACCTGAACCAGTACGGTCAGACGGTGGAACCAATTGGCATGTATCCTTTCTCTTTCAAACCCAATAAACTGTTTACCATAAAAGATATCATGGAATTCCAGCGCAGCACGTTCACCGGTACCATATACGATAAGGAAAACGATGCGGTATGGTATATAATCGGGCCCGAAGGGACCATTGAAAAAAGCAGGCTGGCCACTCCTTTCCCGAATGCCGATCTTCAGAAATTGCTCAAAACGAACAGAAGGCGCCTTGTATCACGTGTAGACGGAGAATACGGATTCTGTGCCCAGCTGCGCGGCTGGCTTCCTAACGGGATAGGCGGTATCTATTGGGTATTCGTTGACAACGCCTATACATCGCCCTATATTCCGTTCTTCACGGGCATGACAAGAACACCCGACGTATATATGGAGTACAACCCCAATGAATATTCAGACACATCGGTTCGCTGGGCCGTCGATGTCATTGATAACTTGCTGAACATGTGTTACCAGGAGGCAAAAAAAGACCTGGTGGCATTCAGAGCACCCATGGAAGAAGATTTTTTCAGACAGAACGAGGTTATTGAACAGGAATACCTGAAACTGTACCGGAAACAACCGGAAAAGGCAGCCGCTCTGCTGGACGACTATGCAGCCCGGTGTGCCGGCCGGATTATGACAACATACCGGGACCTTAGAAACACTCTTTTTGTAAAATACACCAACAATAAACTCAGATAATCAATAATAAAATGAGCCTGAACAGAAGAAATTTTCTGAAAGCAGCAGGCGGGCTTGCTGCATTAACCATTGTTCCCCGCCGGGTTCTCGGCGGAAACGGATTTATCGCACCCAGTGACCAGCTCACGAAAGGGATCATTGGAGTGGGATCTATGGGCCGGGGACATTACAAATACGCGGGTGCACGTCTTGTTGCCGTATGCGATGTAGATAAACTCCATCTGGAAGCTGCCGTAAAAGCGGCTCCCGATAAAGTGAAATCCTGTGAAAACTTTATGGACCTGATCCACGATCCCAATGTAGACGTGGTACACATTGCCACTCCGCCGCACTGGCATGGCATTATGGCAGCAGAAGCGGCACGTGCCGGTAAAGACATCTGGTGTGAGAAACCCATGACACGTACAATTGGCGAGGGGAAAAAAGTAATGGAAGCCGTCAAAAGAAACGGCAGGATATTTCGCCTGAATACCTGGTTCCGCTTTACCGATACTTTTTATGGTCTGGGAACTACCGTGGAACCGCTTAAAAAGCTCGTACAAAGCGGGATGCTGGGCTGGCCTCTGAAAGTCACCATTTCTAAGCATACGGGGTTCGACTGGAAATTTTACTGGACCGGAAAAGAAACTCTGATTCCCGAACCCGTTCCGGCCCATTTGAATTACGATATGTGGCTTGGACCGGCCCCGTACAAACCCTATAACCCGCACCGGGTACACCAGACGTTCCGCGGATACTGGGATTACGACGGAGGAGGCCTGTGTGATATGGGACAGCATTATATGGACCCGGTTCAGTACTTCCTGGACAAAGACAACGAAAGCCCGGTAAAGGTCGAGATTGACGCTCCGCAACAGCATCACGATGCCGTGGGAACCTGGCGGAGCATAACCTACACCTATGCAGACGGTTGTCAGATTGTCCTGTGGGGAGATGATTTCGGAGATCCCAAAACACCTTACATAGCAGGTCCCAAAGGGAACGTGTACCGCGAATTCGTGTGTGACATTCCCGACTGGCAGCTCAAACTGGCCGATCTGCCCGATCCTGCACCTCAAAACACCGATTTCATAGAATGTATCCGTACACGCCAACCGTTTGCCCTGAACGAGACGAACGGGTTCCGCAGTTGTACGCTGGTAAACATGGGCGCAGTAGCTCTCCGGCTTAACCGTACACTGTATTTTGACTCAGATAAACTCGAATTCATTAACGACCCGGCTGCCAACCGCCTTTTGGATCAACCCATGCGCGGACCGTGGAAAATTTAAGATTGATAGTATGAAACGAATTATATTTACATGTATTACCGGGTTGGCCCTTCTCCTCTCCTTATCCCTTAACGGGCAGGACGCCGGCAGAACCACCGCCACCAAGATAGGCGATGCCTTAAACCAATTACCGGCGCAGAATGAAGCTCTTTTTGCCCGCCTTATGGAAGATCTGCTCTCTACCGGAGAAGAAGGCATTCTCTTGCTGGCAGACAAAATGAAACCTGCCGGAGAAACACCTCCTTCTGTAGTATATGCGTTGGATGGCATAGTCCAGTACGTTACCAGGCCCGACACAAAAGAAGAGATACGGGAAATGGTTGCCCGTACCTGTGCAGCGGCTCTTGAACGCGTACCGGAGACATATAATAAAGCTTTTTTCATACGCGAGTTACAGTTTCTGGGAAGGTCCTCGAGCCTTGAGACCCTGGCTCCTTATGTATTTTCTGCTGAGCTTTCCGTACCGGCTATCGAGGCGATTACCGCCATTGGAGGGACAGATGCCGTTACGATTCTGCTGAGCGCACCACAATCCGAACAAAGCATCTCGGGTCTGGGACGTCTGGGATCTGCGCTTGCAGAAAAAACACTGGCGCAAACGGCCCAGTACGGAAGTCCGAATCTGAGGTCCGTCGCCTATAATGCGCTGGCTCAATGCGGAACAATGGCCTCTATGCAGGTAATGCAGGAAGGCCCGGTGGAAGATTATCTCACATTCCTGCGTAATAACATAGAAAACGGCGCCGACAAGCAAATTGCCAAAGCAGCCCGCAAGATTTTGAAAAACGCCAATGATTCGCAAACCCGCTGCGATGCGCTGGGCTTATTGCTCTGCATCCGGGGCGAACTGGAGATCAAAACCATTCTGGCTGCTCTCGATGATCCCGACCGGGCATACCGCCGGAGAGCACTGGAAGAAACATCCCGCTTTGTTTCACCTTTGGTAAATACACCTATAATCAAAAAAATGGAAAAGCTGAACAACGAGGCACTCGCCGATGTGCTTTTCTGGCTGGGTGAACAACGGGATCCGGCCCTTCTGCCTTATATTTGGGCCTGTCTGGACCATCCCGATACAGAAGTTGCGCGGGTTTGTGCCGGAGCAATGGTTCTGACGGGAGGTGAGGAGGTAAATCAAAGACTGGCCTCACAGATGACGGGAGCAGATCCCGTCAGAATTACAATAGCCGGACAGGCATTACTCTCCTGTAAGGGAGACGTTGCCGGTACCCTTGCCTCTGTATTTTCCAAGGCATCGCCGCAGGGCAAGGCAATGATTCTTCAACTGCTGGCCGCCCGGAAAGCCAGGGCCCATGAAGCCCTTGTCCTCGATCATATCCAGGACAGCGACACCACGGTACGCAACGCCGCTCTTCTGGCGCTGTCCGGTACCGCACGTCCGGAGAACCGTGCTCTCTATTTTAACCTGCTGGAAAACGCACCGGCAGAAGACATTCCGGCTATTCAAAGTGCCGTTATGGCTTCACTCTACGGCCTCGGGCCGGAAGAACAGTGCACCGTACTTACGGCACAACTTCAAAAATCAGCCCCGTCGGTACAACAACGCTATTACGGACTTCTGGCACAAACCGGAACGTACCCTGCTGTTGAGCTCCTTGCCGGAATATACCTCGGAATGGAAGACTTTACCTCATACATGGCCCTTATTAACCAGTGGAATGCACCCGGAGAACAAAAGCTGCTGTACCTGAGAAAAGCCCTCGATCTGGCCAAAGATCCCAAATCCACAGCTGCTTTGCTCAGGGAGATATCCGCCACCAACACATTCCAGGGGATTCTGGTTTCGGGACCCTACATGGAATCGCCTCACAATGAGGTGGCATTGGCTGCCGCATTAAGCGTATATCAGCTGGCCAGCCGGAACAAACATTTTTACGGGCCCGGGGTAAGCGCCTTCATGGAACAGGCCATTCCAATACTTGAGAAAGCCGGATATCCCGACAGTGTCTATGATATTCAGAATATTCGCAAATACCTGAATGAGGTTAACCCCAACGACGGATTTACCCCATTATTCAATGGAAAAGACCTTGAAGGCTGGAAAGGCCTTGTGGGTAATCCCGTATCGCGAAGCCAAATGAAACCCCGGGATCTGGAAAAAGCACAAAAAGAAGCCGACAAGCTGGCCTTCAGTCAATGGATTGTTGAGGACGGAAAACTGGTTTTTCTGGGCAAAGGAGACAACCTCTGTACAAAAAAGGACTTCGGCGATTTTGAGCTGTATGTAGACTGGCTTTTATATCCCGAGGGCCCCGAGGCCGATGCCGGTATTTACCTCCGGGGAACGCCCCAGGTGCAGATCTGGGATACCTCCCGCGTGAACGTAGGAGCCCAGGTAGGGTCCGGAGGACTGTACAACAATCAGAAAAACAAGTCTGTTCCTTTGGTTGTGGCCGATAACCGGCTGGGTGAATGGAACAGTTTCTTCATCCGCATGACCGGAGAACGGGTAACCGTTTACCTAAACGGCCAACTTGTAGTAGATAATGTGATAATGGAAAATTATTGGGACAGGAGCCTGCCAATATTCCCTTCCGGAGCTATTGAACTTCAGGCACACGGCAGCAAGGTGGCCTATCGTGATCTGTACGTTCGCGAGCTGGAACGCCCGGAACCTTTTAGATTGTCTGCCCAGGAAGAAGCCGAAGGGTTCGAGGTCCTCTTTGACGGGACCACCCTGCACAAATGGACAGGAAACACCACAGACTATATAACGGAAAACGGAACCATAGCCGTCCATCCCACCGACCAGGGTTTTGGAGACCTTTATACGGTTAAGGAATATGGCGATTTTATTTTTCGCTTTGAATTCAAGCTCACACCCGGCGCCAACAACGGAGTGGGCATTCGTACCCCCGGAGAAGGCGACGCCGCCTACGTGGGTATGGAAATCCAGATACTCGATCATTTTAATGAAATCTACCAGCCCTGGCTGCTCGATTACCAACACCACGGATCTGTTTACGGTGTAATCCCCGCCAGGAATCGTAATGCCCTCAAACCTGTCGGAGAGTGGAACCAGGAAGAGATTTATGCAAAAGGCAACTATATCCGGGTCACGGTCAATGGCGTTGTTGTTACCGAAGGGGATATTTCAACCGGGCCCATAGATAAACGCGAACACCCGGGTCTGAAGAACAAATCCGGGAAGATTGGGTTTTTGGGTCACGGATCGGAACTGTGGCTCCGTAATATCCGGATAAAAGAACTGTAATGTTTATTTTTTGGTCAGAGAATATTCTCCGTTAAGAGACTGACCGTCAAAAAGAAGATCGCCATCGTAATAGATAATCAGTTTGGTGTCTGACAGTGAACGGATCTCAACTACATCGCTTACGGTGGCGCTTCCTACTACAACCCTGATATAAATATAAATACCGTCGAGCGTATAGGTGGGAGTATAAGCAGGAGATGACTCGGGAGCCGTATAGCCCATAGTTCCGTCTGTTTTAAAAGTCACCGTATACTGGGTATTGGCATCATATGCCCACGTTCCCAGAAGGTCTTCTTTGGTATACTTATCTTTTTCACACGAAGCAGTTGTAAGCAATAAAAGGGAAACTGCCAATATCCCTGTAAAAAAACGGATTCCTGTTTCTTTTCTCATTTTGGAAAACATATTTATATACTAATATTTAAATGTTGCGATTGCCGGATAATGATCGGACACGTATGGAACTCCAAAATTTTCGGTAACCGTATGGTAAACAAGCGCTTTGGCTCCTTTATAGAAAATATGGTCAATGGGTTTGCCCTGGAATGTACCCCATCCGTTATAGGTGGTCAGGCTGTCTGTAAGGGGAGCTTCGGCCCGGGCCTGCAGGAAATGTTCTTTCAGAGGTTCAAAGAGTTCATCATCAATTGGAGCATTAAAATCACCTGTAATAAATACGCAGGGAACATCTCCGGCAATCTCACCTGTTTTTGAAACCAGCAAACGGGCCGATTCTTTACGGGCGATCTTTCCAATATGGTCAAAATGTGTATTAAACACATATAATTCTTTATCGGATTCACGGTCCCTCAGATGCACCCAGGTCACTATGCGCATGCAGGCGGCATCCCAGCCAAACGAAGGTTCCTGAGGCGTTTCACTCAGCCAGAAGGTGCCGTCGGCTAACGCCTCGTATTTATCTTTTAGGAACAATACGGCAGAGTATTCACCGCGAGCCGCTCCGTCCTCCCGCGCCACACCCACTTTTGCATATTCGGGAAGTTGTTCAAGCAGGTAAACGACCTGTTCGTTAACAGATTCCTGCAACCCGATAATATCCGGAGCCAGGGTGCGAATCATCTCCGGTGAGGCATACCTGCGTATATTCCAGTTGTTTTCACCGTCATCCACCAGGGAAAGGCGAATATTATATGACATCACCCTTATTTCCCGCTGTGCCGAACAAGAGTTGCACAGAACGGCAGCCAGCACAAGCAGTACTATTCCCGGGAGCAGGAGTGTGTTTTTCATAATGGATTCGTATTTACGATTAATTGGTACCTCCGTACATGTTGGTATCTGAAGCAACCGCTCCGTTTACCGTTCCGGTATGGGTGCATGTTTCGTCAACCGTTCCTGAATGAAAAAATCCGCAAAAACCGCCAACATAACAGTATTTATTTGTATCATTTTCGTCCTGAGTCACATAGCCGATCACGGTACCCGCATTGGAGCAACCGGTCAGTTTTCCTGCACTGCTGGTATTTTCCGATGTCGTATAACCACACACGCCACCCACAAATTTATAGGTCCCCGTCTGACATATACGGGTGACCGATCCTGTGTTGGCACAGTTGGTAATATTTCCCTTTTTATTATAGGCACAAATTCCGCCAATGGCAAAGAAACTGTCGCTGGCTTCAGATGCAGTCCCGGCAATAGCCCCGGAATTGTTGCTTTCGGTTATTGCCCCGCCATGATTAGCTGCCACTACTCCGCCTACATAAGTAGATCCGGTAATATTTCCCGTATTGGTGCAGCTTTGTACTGTCCCCCCTCCTGTATTGGAGCCTGCTATCCCGGCGGCATTACTGGTGCCCACAACAGTGGCGCTATTGGAACAATCATATATCCTTTCCGTACTTGAAGAGGCAAATCTTGCCACCACTCCGGCCGCGGAGAACCCGGAAACAGGACCTTCATTCACACATCCTGTCATCCCGGTTTCGGAAACCGCAGCAATGCCTCCGCTTACGGTAATATCTTCAATGGTAACATCCTCGAAACCGGACACATCGCTTTCGTCACCGTTTGTTTCGTTCATTGGAGTCTGAACGGCACCGGTATTTTTACTGTCCGAGATCCGTCCCATGGAATATCCGACAATACCGCCGGCATAAAGTACCGACTTTACGGCAGCACCGTTCTCAGCATCTGAAATGGAACTGTTCGATGCGGTAACCGATCCGCAAATACCTCCTGCTATTCCGCCGGTAGCCTCAACGGTCCAACCGGACTCATTCACACAGCTTTCCGAAATAAGGGCACCCGATGTAAGCCGGCCACAGATTCCTCCTACTCCGGTATAACCGGTAACATTGGCATTGTTTGTTGATCCTTTAATATATATGCCCGTTCCCGAGGCAAAACCACAAACGCCACCCACGGCCGAAACACCCGATACGGGAGCTGTATTGGTACAATTACGAATCACAAAGAATGGCCCGTTTACATAACCCATATGGCCGCATATTCCGCCAACGGAAAAAGGTCCGCTGACCTCACCGGAATTGGAACAGTCAGTCACATCCGAATCGTCGGAATAACCTGTGATCCCTCCTATCCAACTGGATGACTCCGCTTCGGTCCCGGACGAAATTACTGTACCCCGGTTCGTGCAGTTGCCTATAAAGCACGATTTATACTGTTTTCCGCAGATCCCTCCCATTTCGGATTTTGCGGATATACGTCCTGAATTAATACCATTCTGAATATAAGAATATTGCAAAGAAGATCCACACAGGCCTCCGACCGAAGAGGTCCCGGAGATCTGCGCGGAATTGTTGCATTGGGTTATATAGGCATTATCATACATTTCGCCGCTTATGCCGCCCACTTTCTGTGTGCCCTGTACGCGGCCGTAGTTATCTGATTTAGTAATCCCGCATTTCAAAAGGACTTGTCCGCATATCCCGCCGATTAATGTAGTTCCTTTGATTAAAGCAGATGAAGTATTCTGACAGGAGGTAATAAAACTTCCGGTACTTTTTCCCGCAATGCCGCCGGTAGAAGAATTTCCTGTGATGTTACCCGAATTACTGCATCCGCTCAAAGTTGTTGGATTGCTTTCAGTAGAACTCTTAACCAGGTTTCCGGCTATTCCGCCTGTAAACACATTATTAGCATCGGTAATTTCCACGGTCCCGTTAAAATGGCAATTATCAATAGTACCGCCCATTAAAGTGCCGCAAACACCTCCCGCGGCAAGCGTATAACTGGAACTCCCTTTTATTTTTATCAGGCATCCGGCATCGAGAATAAGGTTTTTGATAGACGCATCAATCACGCATCCGAATAACCCCGCCGATTTGGACCCGGTACTGGTCAATTTGAGATTTTTAACAGTATGGTTATTTCCGTTGAAAGTGCCTTTGATGCTGCTGTTTGTAGTGGTATATAACGTCACATTACTCTGAAACCCAATGGGTGTCCAGTTAGAAACAGTTGACATATCAATGTCTGCAAGCAAATGAATCACACTGTCTTTGTCCATCCATTTATCCAGTTCCCTGAAATAATTTACGTCGTCACGGAAAGCAATAAGGTCTTCGAGAACAGATATGCCCAGAGGTCTCTGGGTCACCCGGATAACGGCAGATGAATCGGTAATGGTTTTAAACAATAACTCAGCTGTCCTGCTACTATTTTGCTTTGAAGTATCGGCGACGAAATGAATGTTAAAAGAACCGGCCACACCGGAAGTCTCTGCAGCCAGCATGGTGCACCAGGAAGCGGTAGAACCAACAAAACGCCACTCATTGGTAGAGGTAATATCAAAAGAATAGGTTCCGCCCGAACAGGGAATCTCCATGGCAGCGACAGAAAGGGTAATAGCATCCGGATCGGGGTCGGGATCGACAGGCCCTTCTCCGGTACCGGCCTGCTCCACCCGGAGGGTCGCTTTTACACTGGCATCGTATTTAGATACAATGGAAATATCCTGAACTCTTTGATCCTTCCCCGTATTTTCTGTAAAAGAAAACCGAAGATAAACCGTAGTAACGGACGTATTAACCGATGTAAGGCTGGATGTCGCCCAATCCGAGGGGATAGAAACATTCCAGCCCGAATTGGAGGAAACAGCCACTGAGAATGTTCCTCCCTCCTTACCAATTTGTAAGGTTTCCGGATTGCATTTTATGTAATATACTGTTTCTTCTTTCTTACACGAGGCAAACAGAAAAAGAAGTATACAAACGGGGATGATCCCGGCAATTAATCTCTTCATAGGGTGTGATCCTTATTGTATTCGCAAAGATGCGCAAAAGAACATAAATGTTGCGCACAGATGCAAAAAAAACGTATTTTCGCATTTATGAAAACGGCAGGACGTATCATTCTGTGGACTACATGCACTATCCTTTTTTTGCTTACTGCTCTTTCAATAATTGTGCCTGTTATCCTGTCTCCAAAACGTCTTACACCAATCATTAACAACTATGCCGGACGGATTCCCGGTGCTGATATCCGGGTTTCCCGGGCCTCGGTAAGTCTTTTCAGGCACTTTCCCCATGCAACCATAGTGCTCGATTCCGGAGAAGTCATCGTACCGTCGTTCCGTGATATATATCCCGGAGCCGATTCTTTATTTGTTTTCGACAGACTCGAAGCCGCTCTTCTACCCATTCCGTTATTGAAAGGATCGGTGAGCATTTCGTATCTTATACTTTCCCATGCCTCTTTAAATCTTTTCAGATCCAGAGACTCCCTGAGCAATTGGAACCTGTTCAATTCCAATCCCGACGACACATCTTCTATCGATTTCTGGCTGGATATCAAAAAATTACACATAAATGACGGGTCTGAGTTCACCTTCCACAACGCAGCCGATACGGTGTATTATAATACCCGGATTACGGACATGATGCTAACTGCCCGGCATTTTAGTTCACTTTTTGACACCCGTCTGGAAACCACTTCAAATACGCTTGTTGTCGGACAAACTTCTTTTTTTAACGACATCCCCTTTAACGTTTACGGACGCACCGGTTTTGGGATAAAGCCGCAAAAAGGGAATGTCTCTCTCGATTTTGAGGAATACCTTTTTGATGAATGCCATACAATTCTGGGAAACGTGCCGGTATTCATTGACGGCTTTATGGGTTTGAGGGATGACAGTCTTGACCTGAGAGCCCGCTGCCGGGTCGATTCCTGCAACATGAGCGACCTGCTGAACGTGATACCGGGCGACCTTGTTCCTTTGAAAACGGAATTGGTGGCAGATATGCCGCTTACACTGGATATAGTTTTAGACGGAGCATATTATTACGGACAGGGAAATATCCCGGCTTTTTCTGCGGCATTGGCTGCCGGATCGGGCACACTAACTTATCTGCCGGAAGAAGATCTTAGTTTCAGGGGGTTCAATGCCGATATGAGTATATCGTACGATCCCCGGATAAATAATTACGGGTTTATTGCCATCCGGGATCTGTTTGTTGACAGCCCTGCCGTCACAGCCCGCATTAAAGGAACCGTTGTGTCTCTCTTTGAAGATCCGGTTTTTGATCTTTCAGTGGCCGGATTAGTGGTTCTTGACCACCTGCCTCTTAAGGCCACCGGAGATCTCGAACTGGATGTTCAGGCCCGCTGCAAACTCAGCCATCTTGACCTGCTCGGTATTGGGAACGCTTCGCTGACCGGTTATCTGGCCACACAGGGATTAACTATAAACAGGCCTGCAGACAGTATTTTCTGTATGGCCGGGCCAACCCAGATCAACCTGGGAATTAACCCCGGTGAGAAGTTATATGCTACAATGGTTTCCGATACGCTTAATGTGTCGTATAAACAGTTGTTCTCGGCCCGACTTTCAGAAACACAGGTAAGTGCCCAGAGTGTCCCGGGCATGTTTACAAAGGACACGTCCAGGGTACAACCGCTTTCCGGACAGCTTACCAGTCGCAGTCTTATCCTTACTCTGCCCGATTCGGCAAGCCTGCGCCTGGGTATGTGCAACGCTTCATTCTCTGTAAATCCCCGGGAAATGGAGCCGTCCATACCCGTAATTGACCTTACTCTGGATACGCGGAGCATTTCGGGACGTTACGGGGTGCACCGCGCCAGGATAAACCAGGCCGATATCAACCTGGTTCTGACAAAAAACATTCGTAGCCGTACCCGCAGCTCTTCTAACAGGACTGGGGGCGTAAGGACCCAACTGGATGACTTCTCGCGTGCCGATATTGACTTTGATCTTGACCGCGATACCAGACGCCTTATCCGCCAATGGAGCATGGAAGGGCACCTTAAAGCATCACATCTGAGCGTAAGAACACCCTTTTATCCACTGAGGATCGGTTTGCGGGATGTTAACCTTAAATTCGGACCGGACCGTATTGATATCCTGAACACCAGCGTTTCCTCCGGATATTCGGACCTGCTCCTTAACGGCTACGTTACCAATCTGAGAAGAGTCCTTGCCGGCAGAGGCAAACTGGGAATGTTCCTGGACCTTCAAAGCGACACACTCGACTGCAATCAGATCATCATGGCAGCCAATGCGGGCAGTGCATTTATGAAAGACAGTCTGTTTTTCTCAGAATCAGAGACAGTCATAGATTCCCTGCTGACTCGTCAGCTTGAAATGCACGATAGCGACAACCAATTGATTATTGTTCCGGGCAATGTCAATCTGCAGATTGTTCTGGCTGTCTCGAACGCCTATTTCAGGAACCTGAGCATGACCAATCTGCACGGTATGCTACGTGCTGCAGACAGGGTGCTCCAGATAGACCAGCTCAAAGGACTTTCCAACGCAGGGAACATTACCTTAGATGCATTATACGCCACCCCCGATAAAAACAACATCCGGGTGGGCCTCGATATGGAACTGGAAGACATGCGCCTGGAAGAAGTAGTTAAAATGCTGCCTCCCATGGATACTATTTTCCCCATGCTCAAATCCTTTGAAGGCCTGGCCAACGTGCAGGTAACCGCCGCCTCGGCCCTGGACACGAACATGAACATTGTCCTTTCTGAGCTGAAGGCGGCCTGTCGTCTTCGCGGAAAAGATCTTGTTCTGCTGGACGGTGAAACATTTACGGAAATATCACAGAAACTGTTGTTCCGGAAGAAAGCGCGTAACAAAATTGACCGGATTTCCGTAGACATCACCGTGGAGGATTCACGCATAGATATCTATCCCTTTATTATGGAAATGGACCGTTACAAAGCGGCCGTAAGCGGAACCCACAAATTAGACATGAATTTTAATTACCATATATCTGTACTCCGTTCCCCCATTCCATTCCGGCTGGGCGTAGATGTTACGGGTACTCTGGATGACTACCGCATAAAGATTGGCAAATGCCTTTATACAAACGAGAATATTCCCAGTTTTTCCTATAAAATAGACAGTGTCCGTCTGAATCTTCGTGATATCATTACCGGACATTTCACCCAATACAGTTTTGAATAATATGTACACAATTGCCCTGATTCCCGCACGCTACAATTCATCCCGTTTTCCGGGAAAATTAATGCAAATACTTGAAGATAAAACAGTTATACTAAACACTTACCAGGCTGCCGTCAACACGGGTCTCTTCCGTCAGGTAGTAGTTGTAACCGACAGCTCCGAAATCTTCCGGGAGATTGTCTCGCACGGCGGCTCTGCCAGAATGAGTCTGAAAGAGCATTCCTGCGGCAGCGACAGAATTGCCGAGGCAGCAGCCTTTTATCCCGAGGCCGAACTTATTGTGAACGTTCAGGGGGACGAACCTTTTATTTCGGCCGCTCCACTTGCCGCCCTCATAGACGCTTTCAAAGGCCCGGAAGGGGAAGACACAGACCTTGCCTCACTTATGTGCCCCATACGGGATAAGAACCTGATAAACAATCCCAATGTAGTAAAAGTAGTAACAAACCACGACGGATACGCCCTGCTTTTTTCGCGCGCCCCTATTCCATTTATCAGAGATAACGAAACAGTGGACGTAACCTTTTACAGGCACATAGGAGTCTACGCATTCAGACGTCCCGCACTGCTCAGGTTTGCGTCGCTGCAGGCGGGCCCGCTGGAAAAGGCAGAAAAACTGGAAAACCTGCGTTTCCTCGAATACGGCATGAAGATCAAAATGATAGAAGTATCCAATTTCGGTCCGGGGATTGATGTCCCGGAAGAACTGGAGATGGCCCGTGCCATGAAAAAACAAGAAAAAAAATGAAAAAGTCATACTTGCTTTTACTGCCTGCCCTTCTCCTTTTATATGCCTGCCAGAGCACTGAAGATTGGATCAAAGACCCTGTCACTCTTGTAAATCCGCTCATGGGTACGGCTTCGTCGTACGAATTTTCAGCCGGGAATACATATCCTGCCATAGGCGTCCCCTGGGGAATGCACACCTGGACGCCCCAGACAGGCCGGAACGGCGACGGCTGGACCTATACCTACGATGCACACAAACTGGTGGGTTTCAAACAAACCCACCAGCCCAGTCCCTGGATAAACGACTACGGATGTTTTTCCCTTTTTCCGGTTTCCGGAGAACGCCCGGGTTATACAGAAGAAGAACGGGCCAGCTGGTTTTCGCATAAAGCCGAAAGAGCTACCCCGTATGAATACAGTGTTTACCTGGCAGAATACGATATTGAGGCTTCCTTTTCGCCCACTTCCAGAGCCTGTATATTTAGAATCAGGTATCCGTCGGGCGCTCCGGCAAGCCTTATTGTCGATGTTATGGACAGGGACGGGCAAACCCGGAAGGGTCATATCCGGGTAGATACGGTTAGCGGAATTATAACCGGCTATTCAGTTCACGAGCATGGTGGTACACCGGATAATTTCAAAAATTACTTTACCATCTGTTCCGACTGCGATATCAAAGATTACAAATTGTTCGATGACGGGACGTGCCGGATTACTTTTCTTTTATCGGCAGACAAACCATACCGGACTGTGGAAATTCGGGTGGCATCATCGTTTATCAGCCCGGAGCAGGCCGCCCTGAACCTGTCCGGCGAACTGGACGGGAAAGATTACGAAACCGTTTGCCGGGAAGGCAAAGCGACTTGGAATAAAGCGCTTTCACGCATAGAAATTGCAGGCGGCACCAGGCGCCGGCAGGAAACATTCTATTCCTGTCTGTACCGTTCCCTGCTGTTTCCCAGAAGCCTGTACGAATACGACAGCCTGGGCACCCGGATTCATTACAGTCCGTACAACGGACAGATTGCCCGGGGTTATATGTTTACCGATACAGGCTTCTGGGATACGTTCCGCTGCCTTTTCCCGTTGCTGAACCTGCTCTATCCTTCTGAAAACCTAAAAATGCAGGAAGGACTGGTAAATACCTGGCTGGAAAGCGGGTTTTTACCAGAATGGGCCAGTCCGGGACACAGAGGGTGCATGGTAGGGAACAACTCGGCCTCGGTGGTGACGGACGGCTATCTGAAACGTTTGAACTGGCTGGAAGACAGTCTGGGATACAGGCCGGAATGGCCCCGGGACAAAGAATTGACAGGCTACCGTATAGACGAATTATACAAGGCCTTGCTCAAAGCTTCGGAACAGGTGCATCCCACAGTATCTTCCACAGGAAGATTAGGCCATGAATATTATAATTCTATCGGATATATCCCTTATGACGTGGGAATAGATGAGTCTGTGGCCCGCACACTTGAATATGCATACAACGACTGGTGCAACGCCCGGCTGGGAGAGAGCCTGGGAGCCCCGCAGGATCAGATAGAAACCTTTTCAAAGAGAGCAGGTAACTACCGTAATGTATTTGACAAAGAACACCTTTTAATGAGAGGCAGGAATCTGGACGGATCATTTCAAACGCCCTATAATCCGTATAAATGGGGAGACGCTTTCACGGAAGGAAATGCCTGGCATTATACGTGGAGCGTATTCCACGACATGGAAGGTCTTATTGGACTCATGGGCGGAAAAGACGCGTTTACCCGTATGCTCGACTCCGTTTTTGT